>QWCD01000018.1_pt1 | contig 76027 bp, 76 predicted proteins | sample 1972461 | NCBI WGS metagenome assembly QWCD01 (sample SAMN09866717, study PRJNA288562) | Human vaginal metagenome isolate term4_vaginal, whole genome shotgun... | isolation source: vagina | host: Homo sapiens | place: USA: California | reverse complement strand
TCTTTCCTTTTCTCTAAGAAATTTTACTGACCCCCAGTTTAACTGGGGGTTTAATCATGCCTATTCGGCGTACAATAAAACTAGAGGAGCATGACAATTGTCAATGTTCCTCTAGTTTCTATAATTCTATAATTCTATATACTTTATAATAAAATAATAACTATACCTATATATCTATACCATGCTATAGGATACAATGGTATTATTTATTCTTATACATCCAATATAGATAGTATATCACTAATGCATAGGTAATAATATCATAAACTTGTAAAAATGGTACCATTGCCACTAACCGCTTAAATCCATGAACATGGATATTAGCTGCAATCAAGGCCACTACATTCAAACGATGAAGCCAAATCACCTTCTTATGTGACATAGAAGTAGCTAATTTCTTAACCCATGGTGACAAATAGATAACACCTACAACAAATGCAATAAACATGGCAACTAATGCTGTATAGCCACCCCACCAACCTAGTACGGATTTAGCAGCTTTACCAAAATATAGGTACCAATGAGCGGCAATCAACAAGGTGCATATAATACCAAGAATACGATGTACATTATACATCTCTTTTACATTATAGCGTTGTATAAACCATTTAGGTTTTGTCGCCAAATATGTCATAACAATCCACGTTACATATGGTATAAGACCCAAATAGATTTTCCAATGGCAAGCAAGCTTACCTTGTAACGCATACCCATATTCCATCATGCCAATAAAAATAGCCGATAGTACTCCTATCCAGATCAAAATATGATATTGACTCTTGTATTGTCTTGTAGTAATCAAAATTTTCTCTCCTTATTATGCTAAAAACAACTTATAAAACCATAAAAATTATAGCAATTTTCATTTTTATTGTAAAGGATAATTATTATCTATATATTAAATTCCCAAATTATAACGATTGGCACTAAATTTTTACAATAACACATACAGCAAAGTATAAAATATAGTTATCCACTATATCCCTAGTATTACGATATCAGATTCTTATATAACTAGTATATGCTATTTCTATTCTACGTATAACTAACATCTAATTCTATCCGGATGATACCTAACATCAACATGTCCTGATGATTAGTAAATATACCATCTCCTTAACAAGTAATCTGCTATTTCTCATTCTTAGTCATCCCATACGCTAACTATACATGCTAAAAATGACAGTATATAGTTCCCAACGGGTTCTATATACTGCCATTTCCTAGTATTAATCCTATTCTTTATTTAGTGCCAAAAATACGATCTCCCGCATCGCCTAATCCTGGCAATATATATCCATGCTCATTTAAACATTCATCAAGAGCTGCTACAAAAATAGTCACATCTGGATGATTTTTATTGACTACTTCAACACCTTCCGGAGCTGCTACTAAACACATCAATTGAATATGTTTAGCACCTTTTTCTTTTAATAACGTGATCGCTACAGATGCACTTCCTCCAGTGGCTAGCATAGGGTCTGTAACAATAAAAGTACGTTCCGCTATATCACTTGGTAATTTACAGTAATATTCAACTGGTTTCAATGTTTCTGGATCTCGATATAGACCAATATGCCCAACTTTGGCAGTAGGAATCAAATCTAACATACCATGAACCATGCCAAGTCCGGCACGAAGTATTGGCACAATACCTAATTTTTTGCCAGCGATTCGCTTACCTACCATTTTTACAAGTGGAGTTTGTACATCTACATCTTCCAATGGCAAATCTCGTGTAATTTCATATCCCATTAACAATGTAATTTCATCTAAAAGCTGTCTAAAATCTTTAGAACCTGTTTCCACAGATCGCATAAGCGTTACTTTATGCTGAATTAATGGATGTGTCATTACATTTACATTCATAACTAATTTGCCTCCTATATAGCACTTATAAAATTAATATAAAGGGTATCTTTCACAAAGGTTAGATACGCGACGTTTAGCTTCTTCTTGTTTTTCAGTGTCTTCTGGATGTTGTAATACCATAGCTATAATATTAGCTATTTCTTTCATATCCATTTCTTGTAAACCACGAGAAGTTAATGCGGGCGTACCCAATCGGATACCGCTTGTGACAAACGGACTTGCTGGATCAAAAGGAATTGTATTTTTGTTGCAAGTAATATTTACTTCATCTAATATATGTTCCGCTTCTTTACCAGTCAAACCTGTATTGCGCACATCGACTAACATAACATGAGTATCTGTACCCCCAGAGACAATGGTTAAACCATTATCAATTAATTGATTCGCCAAGGCCTGTGCATTTTTTACAACTTGTGTAGCATATTCTTTGAAAGTTGGCTCTAAGGCTTCACCAAAGGCAACAGCTTTAGCTGCAATAACATGCATTAATGGTCCCCCTTGGATGCCAGGGAAAATAGCTTTATCAATAGCTTTTGCATATTTCTCTTTGCACATAATCAACCCACCACGAGGGCCACGTAATGTTTTATGTGTTGTTGTTGTTACCACATCTGCATAGTCTACTGGATTTGGATGCAATCCTGCTGCTACAAGACCAGCAAAATGAGCCATATCTACCATGAAAATAGCACCGACTGTATGTGCAATATCTGCAAATCGTTTAAAATCAATAATCCGCGAATAGGCACTACCGCCAGCGATAATTAATTTAGGCTTACATTCTTCTGCCTTCTTAGCCACTGCATCATAATCAATTCGTTGTGTAGTCGCATCCACCTGATAATCTACCACATTAAAATAGGAACCAGATACATTAACGGGAGATCCATGAGTTAAATGTCCTCCATGCGACAAATTCATGCCCATAATCGTATCACCTGGTTGTAGCAATGCAAAATATACGCCAAAGTTTGCTTGTGAACCTGAGTGTGGCTGTACATTTACATGCTCTGCACCAAATAGTTTCTTAGCTCGTTCAATCGCTAATGTTTCAACCATGTCTACATATTCGCAGCCGCCATAATATCGTTTTCCTGGATATCCTTCCGCATACTTATTGGTTAGTACGCTACCTTGTGCCTCCATGACTGCTTCACTTACAAAATTCTCTGATGCAATCATTTCTAATTTATGACGTTGACGATGTAATTCTAGGTCAATAATCTTAGCAATTTCTGGATCTTGTGTTCTTAACATACTCATATGATAGCCTCTACTTTCTTCTCTCTATGTATATTACCTTATATACGTCAATTATGGCAATATAATTTATAAAAGAATCTTATAAAATCAATCCATTATCTACTCTACTTATATAATAGAATTTCATGCAATTATGACTCATGTTCCTCAAGGGCCATAATCTTTTCTACTCGCCGTAAATGCCTACCACCTTCAAACTCAGTAGTAAGCCAAACATCAACAATATCGACTGCCAATCCTGGTCCAATAATACGCTCACCCATAGTTAAAATATTAGCATCATTGTGTTCTCTTGATGCATGTGCTGAAAATGTATCATGACATAAAGCAGCGCGAATACCTTTTACTTTATTAGCGGCTATGCCAATTCCAATACCAGTACCACAAATTAAAATTCCGCGATCATACTCACCAGATGCCACTGCGTTAGCTACTGGATCAGCTATGTCAGGATAGTCAATAGACGCTTCTGAATAACCCCCAAAATCATAAAAAGGGATGCCTTTTGACTCTAAAAAAGTCATAATGACTTGTTTTAAATGAAATCCACCATGATCACATCCAATGGCAACCTTCATACTATCAACTCCTTATCTATCTGTATCACTATCTTAACGGTTTCATATTCGTAATAGCCTTAGCAATTAACTTTTGAAGTGTTTCTATATCTTTTTTAGCCACTCTGTCTATGGATGCCATACACTCCTCAGCGTTCTCTGTACCTGCCCATTCACAAATCGTCTTAATCTTATTTGCCATGAAGATAAACTGTCGCAATAATACACGTTTATCAGTTTCTGTCATAGCAATGACTAAATCGGCCTCATTCATTAGCCCGACGCTAAGCGGTTTTGAGCGATGTGTTGAAAGATCAAATCCCATAGATTGCATCAACTCTATTACTTTTCCCTTAACTTTAGCACCATTCGCACAAAATAAACCAGCTGAATCAACCACTAAATCTATAGATGATTCTGTAAGAATTGATTCCGTTATGGCTGCTGCTATAGGACTTTGATACGTATTATCCGAGCATACAAATAAAATATTCATCACCTATAACCTCATTACTTATTCTACTCACCGAATAAGTTAGTCCTGACTAGAGTTTTGTCTTTTACAAAAACACATTAGTCCAACCAACATAAACTATTATAGCAAAGTATTAGAAATATTCCAATACTTATTTATAGAAATCATGCTTTTGTTACTACAGTAGAAGAAGAAAATCTGTATATCAAGCTGTCAACACCATTTCCGACACAATGAGCATTACTTCTTTACTATAACAATACGATGATCACTTGATTTTTCCATGCGATTCATAATCGCCACACCCATTCCCTCAGATTTTACACCTTCTGCGAGTATATGTGTTACCCCTTGTTTGTTAAACTCTAATAATGATGCATATAGCTTATTTGCCAGTGAAGTATCATCTTGATGATGACCATAAATAATATAATACACCTGAGATACATCAACTATCGTATGTAAAAATTCATATGCTTCTTGGCTAATTAATAGACCAATAGGTCCTGATAATGTTGTCATCATACGAGCCATCTCACGGGCAACCGCTAGAGGAGCGCCTACCAGCGTTGTCATTTCTCCATCTGGTGCATAATGTTTATATTTCATACCAGGCGCCTTGGGTACTCCGTTGCCAGTTACCATATGTATATCATATACTACAGTATCTACTACTTTTTCTAACATATCTTTTGTGATCCCACCAGGGCGTAAAATGGTTACTTTGTTGTCATTAACTTCTACTACTGTTGATTCTACGCCGATTTGACAATTTCCTGCATCAACAATAGCATCGATTCGGCCTTTCATATCATGTAGTACTGCTTCTGCTGAAGTAGGACTCGGCCTACCAGATATATTGGCACTTGGTGCCGCAATAGGTACACCAGCAGCCTGCAAAATGGACCGACATAATTCATGATTAGGACAACGCAATGCAACTCGAGCTAATCCCCCCGTCGCACGATAAGGAACTAGATCAGATTTGGGTAATGTAATCGTTAATGGACCAGGCCAAAATGTTTCCATTAAACGATGGGCAGTTTCTGAAATTTCTCGGACTAACGGTGTAACCGCCTCCATAGATGGTACATGTAAAATTAGTGGATTATCTGAAGGTCTCCCTTTCGCCTGATAAATTTTATCCATCGCTCTTTCATCAAGGCCATTGGCACCTAGTCCATATACTGTTTCGGTTGGCAATGCAACCACACAGCCATCCCTCAACATTTTACCTATACATTCAATCTCTTTCTCTGTAGGATATTTATATATCTTTGTTTCCATTGTACTTAGTGATAGCCACTTTATATCACTATACTCCTTCCTATAAAATGAAGCAGCATTGACACATCATATACGTTGCACGTAAATGATTGCATATATTCTCATACCTTTTGAAATACTAATACACGAATTACATTCGCCAAATCTCGCACTGTATCTATACACTTATATTGTGGTGCAGATGCAAATAACTGAATAATAGCCTCTTCTTGATGAATACCGATTTCTATAATAAGAAGACTGCCCTGTTGTAAGTAATGATGACTTTCACTTACTAAAATGCGATAAAAATCGAGTCCATCTTCGCCTCCATCCAGTGCCATATGTGGTTCATGGAGTACTTCGCTTGGCAATGTATCCATCTCACCTGTACGAATATAGGGTGGATTGGAAACAATAATATCAAATAGCTTCTCTTTCTTTAAGGAAGTAAACATATTAGACTGTATCAACGTAGCTCGTTCTTCTAATTGCAGAGCCTTTCTATTTTGTTTAGCCACATCTAATGCTTTTTCTGATAGGTCTAATCCAATGCCAGTTGCTTGCGGCAAATAGTGTAATAGACTCAACAAAATTGTTCCTGGACCAGTACATACATCTAACACAGATAGATCAGTTTTTTGTTTACATGACTCAATTGTGTATTCTACTAATGTTTCTGTATCAGGCCGTGGAATTAATACCTCTTCATTTACCATAAATGATAGGCCCATAAATTCCTTATGTCCCACAATAGAGGCCACACTATATCCATTGACGCGTTTAAGTACAAGTGCTTTATACGCACTTAATTCTTCTGTTGTTAAGGGTTGATCATAATGAATATATAAATAAATTCTATCTTTCCCCAACACATGAGAAAGCAGTACCTCCCCATCAAGTCGTGGTGTATCCAACTCCTTGTTATGAAAATACTGCTCTGTCCATTGAAGAATTCGACCGATCGTCCAAATCTCCTTATTCATTTACATTAGCTCCTTGCATTTTAGCCGCCTGGTCAGCTGCAATCAGTGCTTGAATAACTTCATTTAAATCACCATTTAATATGGCATCTAACTTATATAATGTTAAATTAATACGATGATCCGTTACACGCCCTTGTGGATAATTGTATGTGCGAATACGTTCACTACGATCCCCCGTGCCAACTTGACTTTTTCGATCCGCAGCTACAGTAGAAGCGGCTTCTTGATCCGCCATGTCTTGAAGTTTTGCCGCTAATACTTTCATAGCTTTATCTTTATTCTTTAATTGAGATCGTTCATCTTGACACGCTACTACTACTCCAGTTGGTACATGTGTGATCCGTACTGCTGACTCAGTACGGTTTACATGTTGTCCACCAGCACCACTCGCACAATACGTATCAATTTTTAAATCTGCTGGATTAATTTGAATATCTACTTCTTCTACTTCTGGCAATACTGCTACTGTAACTGTCGATGTATGAATTCTTCCTTGCGATTCAGTATCTGGTACACGTTGCACACGATGTACCCCTGATTCAAATTTCATCTTAGAATATACACTATCTCCATCCACAGAGAATACAACTTCTTTAAAACCACCTAATTCTGGTTCATTAGCATCTAAAATACTGCATTTCCAGCCTTGTGATTCTGCATATTTTGTATACATGCGGAACAAATCCCCTGCAAATAATGCCGCTTCGTCGCCACCAGCGCCACCACGAATTTCAATGATAATATTTTTATCATCATTTGGATCTTTCGGTAATAACAAGATATGTAATTTTTCTTCCAGCACTTCTCGTCTTTCTTTTAACGACTTAAGTTCCTCTTGTGCCATTTCACGAAATTCTTCATCCAAGGTTTTATCTTCTACTACTTCTAATGCTTCATCTAATTCATGGAGTACTTTTTTATAATCTCTAAAAGTATCTACCGTATCTACCAGTGATGCGTGCTGCCGTGTCAATTTTTGCCATTCCTGCTGTTGTGCAATCACAGCTGGATCACTGATTCGTTGTTCTAAATTCATGAATTTATCTTCAATTACTTGTAATTTATCTACCAAAGCCATTTAGTATATCTCCTTCATAATTAATTTGTTTCATATGCCTCTGACTCAGGTGGTCTAACTTCCTGTAATGCACGAATAGCGACTTCAATTTGATCATCTTCTGGTTCTCGAGTCGTCATATATTGTAACCATAACCCAGGAGTAATAATTGTTTGTATCAATGAATTTGTACTTTTCCCGGCTAAACGAATTATTTCATAAGAAACACCGGCTACCACAGGCATTAAAAGCACCCTTGATACAATACGTTCAATTAAATTGGGCCATCCTAAAAAAGCAAATATAAAGATACTCACAATCATAACAATCAGTAAAAAGTTAGTGCCACATCTAGGATGTAAACGAGAGTGGCGTTTTACATTTTCCACATTTAACTCTTCATCAGCTTCATATGTATGAATTGTCTTATGCTCTGCCCCATGATATTGAAATACACGTTTAATATCCGGCGTTAAGCCAATACCCCATATATATAACAAAAATAGAGCTAATCGTATGACTCCCTCTACTAAATTTAATAGCACATGATTGTTCCCCACACCGGGAACATATTTGGCAACAAATGTAGGCAAGGCTAAGAAAAAAATAATCGCAATAACACTTGAAACAATCATGGTCATAGCAATTTCTTTATTGGACATTTCTTCATTTGCTTCACCAGCTGCTTTAGCAGAAAATGCCAGAGCACGCATACCAATAACCAATGATTCTACAAGGGCAACACATCCACGAAGTAATGGTTTTTGTAGAATAGAATATCGATCACTAATCGATGTAGTCGCATATTTATCAATAACAATACTACCACTTGGCTCTCTTACTGCTGTTGCTGTATATCCAGGGCCACGCATCATGACACCTTCAATGACTGCCTGACCACCAACAAATTTTTTCATTTTTTTAGATTTCAAAGGATAACTCCTCTCTCTAAACAAATATAGGCAGAGCCCCAGCTCTGCCATGTCATTTGTATAGTAACATTTCAGTAAATTATTTACCGTAACGTTTGTTAAATTGTTCAATACGACCACGAGCTTGTGCCGCACGTTGTTGCCCTGTGAAGAACGGATGACATTTAGAGCATACGTCAACACGAAGATTACCTTTAACAGATCCAGTTGTAAATGTATTACCACATGCACAACTTACAGTGCATTCTTGGTAATCTGGATGAATACCTTGTTTCATTATATACACCTCTTTTCAGTGACTATTATTATTCTTACAAATTGTATCATAATAGTGGGGTAATTGCAAATTTTTATTACAACATCTTGTATTATCTATGTTTAATTCTATTTTTCTGCAGCTTTAGCGGCTTGACGTTCTGCTATTGATTCATTATACGCTTGTTCTAAATCCACTTTATTTAATAAATCTTTCAGTGCCAACGCTTCTTCTAACGACAAGGTAATTCCCTTAGTCATACTCGTATAATCACTATTCCAAGACCGCAAATCAAATTTAGGGTTATAGCGTCCCCAACTAATACAAGTTAATTGTTTGCTTTTTCCGTCTTTATCTTCTGATAAAGTCCCTAATACTTTATAAATTTCAAAATTTACAACAGCCATATATATTCCTCCATTTTTACACAACCTCTATTATAATACACTATCTATGCCATAATTACCACATAGTAAGTATACTCAATTTATATAATACTACTATAAAAGAAGATTAAGGCAGTATATGTTCGCCTAATTGCTCTAAGATCTGATCATAATTAGTTTCTGCTTTTCTAAGAGTATCTGCATATCTTTTTTCTGCTGTATCAAGGGTCTCAATAATATCATTTTTTTCTGTATCACTAACTCTACGACGACGGCAACTGCTAATTAACTGGCAAAAAGCATCTTCTGATAAAACCATCTCTGCCAATCGCCCCGCTATGTCACGTCCCCGATCACATGTGAAATAAGCAAACCACATATAAGCGATTGCTTGACTAGGGAACATCCAAAATGATACATCTTCTGGCTTTTCATCAGTTAATCCAAAGTTAATAGATAACCCATTACGTTCACAAGTCAAGTACCATGCGTCTTCTTCTACAAGATGATCTATAATACGTTCTGGCAAACGAGCATCACGACAATACAATCCTTCTTGCCCCATGGCTAGGTCATTCGATGTGCCCGGTAAAATAACAGAACATAAGGATAAACCATATCCGACTAACGAGAATACTTCTAATTCTGAAAATACCTCATGGGGTAAGGCAATAAAAGGCGTTGTTCGATACGTGTCATCTATGATTTCACAGATTTCTGCTTTCATTTTTTTGACTTCACTAGGGCCAAATACAAATTCATAAGTTCCAATAGGCGTCCATTCCCGAACTCGCTCTAGTTTTTTTTGTCCTAAAAAGAACTGTAACGCCATTCTATTAAGACCAGTTTGATTTTGAATTGCTGTCAACGGCAAAAATAAATGAGCCGTTCCATATTTAGAAAGATTATTCATACCATTGGCCACTTCTTCCATGATATGTTCTGAATCCTGATACATGCCAACTGTAGCAGTTACTATGTGATCAAAATAGGTGGCACTTGGCCATTCATTTACAATTGTTGCCAACGGATATAATCGACTCAACACACTGTAACACACTTCTGAAGCAGTATATAAAACAACTCGCTTTTTACCAAAGGCTTGTAAAATATCCTCTATTAGGCTCGTATATTCTTCTACATAAGCAAATAAAATAGTAGTATTGGATTCCGCCTTATACTGATTAATATATGCCATTAATGGAGTTTTCCATTGATAGCCTGCATTCATGCCCTCTATAATGCCCGTATCACTAATAAAATCCATCACATCTACAGAAAAAGAGGGGCCATATAGTTTTTCAAATGTATCGATTGCATAGGAAATCTCCCCAAATGATTGTACTGTAGCCTCATGAGCTAAGGAAAATAATTTATCTGCCGTAATCCCCCACTCTTTTGTGGCAGGATGCGATGAAATCATTTGATCGAGCACTCTAAATCGCAAAAGTTCATTCACTATATCTATACCATCAATTCCGTTATCTTGAAATAATGCTATCATCTTTTGATGACTTGTCTTCATAATTACACAACCTTTCCTGCCGAAGGACACAACTTGGCTAATGGACATACATGACACAATGGTTTTCTCGCTTTACAAATTTTTCTACCATGCCAAATAAGCCAGTGGTGGGCTGCAGCCCAGTCTTTCTTAGGAATCGCTTTCTGTAATTTACCCTCCATTTCTAAAGGAGTATTAGCAATTCCTAATTTTAATCGATTAGCCACACGGAATACATGCGTATCAACAGCAATGGCTGGTATTCCCCACAAAACTGATACGACGACATTAGCGGTTTTTCTTCCTACTCCGGGCAACTCTAGTAATGATTCAAAATCAGTTGGTACTTCCCCAGCATATTTATGAACTAATATGTCACATGTACCAATTAAGTTAGCCGCTTTTGCTCGATATAATCCACAATCACGAATTAATACTTCTAATTGTTTTACTCCTAACGCTAACATATCTGCTGGATCACTATATTGAGGGAATAATCGTCTTGTAATAATATTAACACGTTCATCCGTACATTGGGCTGACAATATTACTGCTACCAATAATTCAAAAGGACTATTATATACCAATGCTGGTTTAGCATCCTTATACACTTCTGATAGAATCTTTAACTGTTCTGCTTTAATCGCTTTTGTGACTCTCATAGGAGCCTCCTTATGTACTTATCATAATTTTACTACTATTCTTTTAAAATAGTTTATAGTTGCTACCATATAATAACTTTATATCGATATCTCTCATTATATCATATCTAATAATAACAAATCACTTATACACCTCAAACTTTCTCCATTACCTTATCATCAGTAATTATTTCCCCATTATAACTTTTATAATCTAAATGCTTTCTAGTACATCACAAACACGCATGAAACATACTATACTAATTATTTGTCCCTAAGGGAGTCATAACACTATCATTCTATATCATTATTTTTATATATTCATCAAGTACTACTAACAGATATATTAGCTCGCTAGAGTAGATTCATGCTATAATGTATATATTAAAATGAATGTGTATCATAAGAAAGAGAATAACTTTTTGTTATTTTATATAATAATGCCTATGTGACAGCATTCATATGTATTTAACGTGCTTATTCAAAGAAAGGATCTACAATAGATTTCAACTATTGTATATAAACAATGGAAATTAACGAAACAATTAAACGAATCAATGAGTTAGCTAGTAAGAAAAAAAGTGGCCAACCACTAACAGAAGAAGAACTAGCAGAAAAAAAGAAATTATATGATATTTATCTTAAATTTATTCGTGGTCAAGTTACACAAACTCTTGATAAAGTAGAGTTTGTAGACATTGATGAAAATGGTAACCCTATTGATGTAAAGAAACCAGCTCATCCTACTCATTAACATATGTATAATATTTTACTGTAAATAATTATGATATTAAAATGTAATAAAACTAGGTAACATAACCTAATGCCAAAAATTCAATATATAAAATTCATTTACTAATTATTAATAAAATATAATTAGTTTTTGCGGTTTTTTTACCCTCATAAAAAAGGACTATCATATTCGATAGTCCTTAAAAAATACTATTCTTCTAATTTCCCATATAGTCGTTCCATGCCTTGTCGTGTTACAAGCCACATTTTACCCGACTTTCTACATTCTACATCTATTTCTAATCGTGGTCCTCTTCCTTGCACGCCTGTACATAGCTGTTTGATAGATATAGGACTTTTCCCCCATAACTCTGCCGCCTCGCCAGTTGTCATTACATCTTCTAGTTTCATAATACTCCTAATGCAATTAATAAATTATATACTGATAATATAAAAGCAATAACACTAATTATTAAAGTTAATCTTGAAATCATATACTCACCATTGATATAATAGCAGGAAGGTGGGACTCTTTCGAGTCCCTGTGGTTATCATTTCAACAACTCTATTATCGCTATTGTCAGTTGGATAAGTGCTGTTATAATCGGTAGCCACTTTTTTATTATCTTCCTCAACTTCTTTAACGATTTCACCTCCTTTCCTTAACTACATCTACACTATAACCTTTATCGATTATATTGTCAAGTATTTTATTAATATTATTGCAAAAAAATAAAGCCTATCAACCTAGATATATTCTAACTTGGTAGGCTCTTTTTAGTATTATATTAATCATTTCAAATCATGCGACGAATCGTGTGAAATTCGTTATAAATATAGGATATACTCAAAATATACTAAGTACTATGCCATTTCACTAAGAGCTATACACAAAAAGGCAGCACCATCTTGGTTGCTGCCTTTTTATAATATATCATTCTATAAATCACTCATAACTAAAATCATACTATGAAAGTACTATAAACTATCCAATAATAAAATACATAGTTTATATAATGCTTGTATAGTAAACTGATTGTAGTGTTGTTCTATATTGAACTATTTATTTTATAAACTATGTAGCTCTTTCATAGTATCATAGATACTCAAAGCTAACCCTTTCATTTGTTTTTTTGGAATACTACATGCCGCCACACGTATTCCTTTCACTAAAGGTATTACGTATATATGTTTTTCTTTCAATGCATCACAAATCTTTGTAGATTGTGTTGTAGGAATCGTTAAAAAGAATCCTCCCTTATATGGTAATAATGGTAATCCACAAGATTTTGCTTCCTCAACAAAAATAGCCGCTCTTTCATGAATCAATGAGTTATATGCTTCTCGTTCTTCTTCGTAAGCAGCAAATTTTTTATCATCGCTTACCAAATTAGCAATAGTTCGTTGTGCTGGTCGACATAAATTAGACCATGTAGCACGTGATGTAATTGCATTAATTTCATGAAATTCATCAATCACATCTTGATTAGAGGATATACCAATCATAGCCCCTAACCGTTGTCCATACATAGTAAATCCTTTAGACACACTATAACAAATAACTGTCAAAATTTCTTTTGGCAATTGACTAAATTTTTTAAAGAATTGTCTAACCGCATGTTTTTCGCCTGCATAATCAAGATATGCTACATCAACACCTAATATAATTTTAGTGGTAGTGGAAGCTACTAAACTAGATAAGAACGCTAAAATCTCATCCCAAGATGTATCGCTAATACTAAATCCTGTAGGATTATTACCAGGCGTATTTAATAAAATTAAAAGATTTTCTTGTTCTTTTGATAGATGCATTACTTCTTCTTTAAAAGAATCTATATTAAATTCATTAGTATCAGTTAATAATGTAAATGTAGATAAGATGCGGCCAGAATCCTTACAAATGGTCTTATAATTGCCCCAATACCAGTCAGCAGTCAATACAGTATCGCCCAATGCAGTATAATTATGAACCAAATGATGAATACCACCAGTACCACCAGCAGTTGCTACTGCATCTATATAAGCATCAGGCTTAGCATCTTCAAAACAAGCTTTGTACACTGCGGATAGATACTCAGGTAATCCAGCAATAGGCGCATATGCAATATATTCATTATTCGGTAGATGTAAATATTCTTCTTTTACAGATTGTAAGAACACAATTTGCCCGTCTTCATCCAAAATAGATCCTACCGTACCATTCACTACATGATCTTTTCCATTTAATTTGATATCACTTTGTGCTGCAGAACTAGCTGCAAAAATAACATCATTTTGTTTTTTTCCTCTAGCTTGTTTTGCTGCCATAGTCATTGACATACTCAACACCACCCCATCTTTATAACTCGATACACATCTATCATACACAAAAGTATGCTCTAATACAATAGAAAGCATGTAAGAATTACCTAGTCTTCTTTATGAATTCTGTATACATGTATTCAATATTGAATGTACTAATTGTATAATAATTTCCTACTATACAATCTATGCTTACTGCATATCCATATATGCTAATCCCCTATTATGAACAGCCAAGCATTATAAAAAACCGTTATCAAAGGAATATAATCCCTTTAATAACGGTTTTTAAAGTATATATAATTGTAATTAGAATGTATAGCCTATACCTGCATGTAACCCTTTAACCGTAGTATTTTTTTCATTCATGTTATAGTTATCATAACCATAATATACATTTAAATCTACGCCATCAGTTAATGCATAATTAGCACCAATCTGATAGGATTGTTTAATATCGTCGCCTAAGCCAACTTTTGCATATCCATTAATTTTATCAGAAATCGGCATATATCCAATAACACCTGCTTGTACTCCATAGTTATGACTATGAGTATCGATAAGAGTACCAGCACCATAGAAATTAATCATGTCATTATATTTATATACCAACGCTAATTGATGATCTTTAATATTAGTAATGTTTTTATTATTTATTTTACTGTACGAATACTGTGCCGCTAATCTATCACTAAATCCATGTTCTAAGGACACACCAAACCCATCTTTATGACCACTGTCCCGTTGTACATGTTGAGCAAAATTATACTCAACATTAATTTTAGATGTATCAGTAGTAATATTAGTAACAGGAGCTGTTTGTGCAAAAGCCAATGCACTTGTCATGGAAAGTATAGCCGTAACTAGTAATGTCTTCTTCATAAAATGTCTCCTTATATATCATAAATTACTATATCAACTGTATAAACTGTATAAACTGTTAATGTATACACATTATCGTTTCATGAAAACTGGAATATCTGGTCCACCAGATGGAGCTGAGAAAGATTTTTTGCCAAATTCTGGAACGGATCGGTTTGTTCCGCCAAAGCCTGTTGCCACTACAGTAATTTGTACTTTATCACCTAAATTATCATCAATAACGGAGCCAAAGATGATATTCGCATCAGGATCTGTGGCTTCAGAAATAATTTCAGCGGCTTCATTAATTTCAAATAAACTCAAATTACTACTACCACTAATATTTAGTAAAATGCCTTTAGCACCATCAATAGATGTTTCTAATAATGGACTATTAATAGCCATTTTTGCAGCATCAGCAGCACGATTTTCACCTTCACCAATGCCAATTCCCATTAGCGCTTCACCTTGATTAGTCATAATTGATTTTACATCAGCAAAATCCAAATTAATCAATCCAGGAACGGTGATCAAATCAGAAATACCTTTAATTCCTTGACGCAATACATCATCAGCAGTACGGAATGCATCGCTTAAAGAACATTTTTTATCAACAACTTGTAATAATTTATCATTAGGGATGACAATAATAGTATCAACTTTTTGAGTTAATAATTCCGCACCTTTATCAGCTTGCGCACGGCGACGTTTTCCTTCAAAAGAAAATGGCTTAGTCACAACACCTACTGTTAAGGCGCCCATTTCTTTAGCACATTCAGCTACTATAGGAGAAGCCCCTGTACCAGTACCGCCACCCATACCAGCAGTAACAAATACCATGTCAGCCCCTTCTAAGGCTTTCACAATTTCTTCACGACTTTCATTAGCAGCAGCTTCGCCTACTGCAGGATCCCCACCAGCGCCAAGATTTCTTGTAACCTTTTCACCAAGTTTAATTGTTTTATCCGCTTTTGATAAATCCAATACTTGACTTTCTGTATTAGCTGCAATAAATTCTACACCTTGTAAATTGCTTTCTACCATACGATTTACAGCATTATTGCCGCCACCACCAACACCAATTACTTTAATATTTGCGAAATCAGACATTGAAGTTCCTCCTCTAATGTACATACAAATTCTATATTTATAATCAATTACAAATTTTGTATAAATACAAGCTCAATCAATATTATCATTGTACAATATTTTTGAAAAACTTTCTACCACATAAAATTTTAATTATTATCTATATAGGCTTATTATACACTATTTTTATATTTCTTAAAATAAATTAATTATCATTGTTTAATAAAAGGTGATGTAACATTCACATCAATATATTCTGCATTTAAATTATTGTTTTTAATATCCTGTATCATATTTTCTGAAAGTGCCGCTTTCTTTTCTAAATTTGTAGTGTCTCCAATATGAATTGGTAAGCCATCAACTGTATAGGCTACTAATTCGTTGGGATTTCCCACATTCACTTCTGCTATCTTGGATAATCCCTCATCAGATAAGGCATTTAAAAAAGTAAGGGCCGACAAAATAGACTGATTAGTTAACTTGTCTCCTAGCAATACATTACCAGGCTTAATACCAGAAATAATTGGCACGGTTTCATCAGTAATTGCCGTCTCACTATTAATTGCTTGGCCGTTTTTATCAAGTGTAATAAAAGCGAACTGTGTCGTAATAATAGCTATTGGCTTTCTATCAGTTATATTGACACACATCGTCAACGGGAATTTATAAGTAATTTCTACTTTTTCCACCCGTAAATCATGACTCATTTTCTCTTTAATTGTATCTGAGCGTATTTGTAATATATTTATCGGCTCATGAATATCTGCGGCCACCAAAACATCATTGGTGGTTACTTTTTTACTGCCATTTACTTCTAAACTTCCAAACGGTATAGGTAGTACTAATAAGGCAACTATGATTATCAATATAGCAATCATAATTCTAAGAATCTTTTTCCTACGTTTATGCTTATAGCTTCTAATTTTTCTTTGTCGGACTTTCCGTTTTTCAAAACTTGCATCACGATCAATATATTCTGGCGTATTCTCAATAGGAGTTGCACCGTCAAAATCAGATTCTCTATAAGGAAATGCCGTCCTACCTCGAAAGTCAACATATGTAGTGTCTTCTTTACTTGAAGTAAGCATTTCACCATTATCATCTCGTTTAGGAGAAAATGAATGCTTATTATTTTTATTCATAGAAAGCTCCTATCATTAGAATTTACCTAATCCTGCGGAGTATAATATTTTTTCGCACAATTCAGGGAATGCTATGCCTACTGCATTAGCCGCTTTTGGAACTAATGATGTGGATGTCATGCCAGGAATTGTATTATATTCTAATACAAATGGATCATCCTTATCATTGGTCATGATATCGACACGAATAACGCCATTAGCTTGAATTTCTTCATATACTAATTCACCAATGGCTTGCATTTGTTTTGTTAAACTATCGCTAATAGGCGCTGGCACTAAATAATCAGTTGCACCCGATGTATATTTAGATTCGTAATCATATTCTCCTGAATGAGGACGAATTTCTATTACAGCTAATGCTTTACCATCCAGTACAGATACGGTGAATTCTCGCCCTGTTAAATATTCCTCTACCACTAAAATGGGATCATATTTTATAGCTTCTTCAACCGCTGCTACTAAATCATCTGAGGACTTAACAACTGCAACACCTATACTTGATCCTTGTGTAGCTGCTTTTACAACAACTGGTATAGTAAACTTCTCATTAATATCCGCTACAATATCAGACACTGAGGTAAGATTTGCATTGTAATTGATAGATCTAGCTGTAGGAATGCCTACTCCTGAAAAAACAGCTTTACTAATTTTCTTATTCATTCCGACAGCTTGTGCCATAATACCTGATCCAGTATATGGTATACCGGCCATTTCTAATGTTCCTTGTAATGCACCATCTTCACCAAACTTACCATGTAAGGCATTAAAAACAATATCACCTTTCATTGATTTAATATCATCTAATAGTGTCGCTTCATGTAACTCCAAAATACTAGCATGATATCCTAATCCAATAAGTGCCTCTCTAATAGCCGTCCCTGTGCGACGCGATACTTCTGCTTCTTTAGATGGTCCACCTACTAATACAATAATATGTTTATCTTTCATCATAATCCCTCTTCTAATAAAGCAAGTAATTTTGGTCCATATTGATTAATCGTACCTGCCCCCATAGTAATCACTAAATCATTAGGCCGTACTACATTTTTTAATATACTAGGAACATCCTCTATGTTAGAAATATAATTAACTTTACGATGAGTTTCTTTTTCTATCATATTAGGAATAGAATGTCCATCAATACCTGGAATAGGTTCTTCGCCAGCACTATAAATATCTGTCATATAAATTTCATCAGCCGCATTAAAAGCACGAGCAAATTCCTTGAGTAATAAACTAGTGCGCGTAAATCTATGAGGTTGAAATACACAAATAACACGATGTTTCTCTAATTCTTTCGCGGCCTTCAAGGTAGCTTCAATTTCTGTTGGGTGATGTGCATAATCATCCACCACCCATACTCCAGCTACATGACCTTTGGTTTCAAATCTACGTTTAGCGCCGATAAATTTAGAAAGTGCTTTTTGAATCACTGTGATATCAACACCATACACCACATGAGCCACTACAAAGGCTGCCAAAGAATTTAATACATTATGTTTACCTGGAACACGCAATTGTATACGAGCTACAGTCACATTATCATGGACTACATCATACATGAGTGTACTATCCACATAATGAATATTTTTAGCTATATATGTATTATATTCACTCGTTCCATAGGTAATAAAATCTCGTTGCACCTTAGGCATAACATGTTGAATATTAGGATTATCTCCGCAAACTATTGCCTGTCCTGATCTAGGTAATTTTTCTATAAACTTACAAAATGCCTGAAGCAAATTATCCATAGTTCCATAATAGTCCATATGATCATTTTCTATATTAGTAATAACAATTGTTTGTGGATTTAATTTTAAAAATGACCCATCACTTTCATCAGCTTCCGCAATACTAATATCTCCCTTCCCTAATCGACTACTAGCATTGTCAAGATAATCAACTTGTCCGCCAATAATAATAGTAGGATCAAGATTTGCTTCACAAAATATTTGCCCTAACATAGATGTAGTTGTAGTCTTACCATGAGCCCCTGCGACAGCAATTCCCTTTGTTACATCTATAACAGCTTTAACAATATCTGATCGATGTAAAATTGGAATACCTGCTTGTTTAGCAGCCACAATTTCAGGATTATCATCATGAATTGCTGTTGAACGAACTACTGCATCTACTCCATCTATATATGATGCATCATGCCCAATATGAATAGTAGCCCCCATACTTCTAAACTTATCAATAATGGGAGACTCTTTAATATCAGAGCCTGTTACATCATAGCCTTTGCAAATTAATATGTTGGCAATTGCATTCATGCCTGAACCAGCAATGCCAATTAAATGTATTTTATGAATACCATCTAACATAGATGTCTCTCCTATCTAATTATTTAGCAATTTCTAATACCAGCTTAGCAATATCATGAGCTGCTGTTGGTCTACCAAGCTCTAATGCGACTTTAGACATATTCTTTAATCTATGTGAATCTGCCATACATGATTCTATTTCACTAATCAAATCCTGACTACTTAACATTTTATCAACAATCATGCGTGCTGCACCATGCTTAACTAATATTCTAGCATTATAAGTTTGATGATCTTCTGCAGCATACGGATAAGGAATTAAAATAGATGGAATACCACGTACGGTTAATTCTGCTAATCCAACAGCGCCAGCTCTAAACACTGCCAAATCTGCTGCTGCTAACGCTTTTGGCATATCATGCAAGTATGGCAGAATAATAGAAGAGCTACTGAAACTATTTCCCTCTGTAATATGCAAGGCTTGCATAACATTCTGATATTCACTATTACCAGTAATATGTATTAATTTAATACCATCTCGATTTTTAAAATGTTTATGTACATCAATCATAGCCGTATTAATAGTTCTTGCACCTCTAGAACCTCCTGCTATAATAACAGCAAATTCATCATCTTGCAAATTAAAGTACTTACGTCCTTCTTCACGAGTATCAACAAGAATTTCTGGACGAACAGGATTCCCGGTATAAACGACTCGCTTACAGCGAGAAAAAGAAGTACTTGCTTCTTTATACCCTACTGCTACTACGTCAACAAAACGACTTAGTATTTTATTTGTAATACCTGCTATAACATTCTGTTCTTGAATCAATGTAGGAATTTTTTTTAATGCGGCCGCCAACAAAATAGGCCCGCATACATATCCACCAGTCCCGATTACCACATCAGGCTTAAATTTTTCTATAATTACAAATGCTTTTAGGACTGACAAAACAGATTTAACACCTGTGACGATTGTACCCCATGAAAGCTTACGTTGTAACCCTTGTACAGGTAAGGTTTTAAAATGAATTCCTTCTTTAGGAACTAAGTCAGCTTCTAAACCTTTCTCAGTACCAATATATAAAACCTCGACATCTGCCATGGCCATCAGTTCTTTATAAATAGTAATGGCCGGATATATATGTCCACCTGTGCCACCGCCTGAAATAATAATACGTTTCATTCTGTATCACCCCTGCTGTGCTAATCTCATTACTTCACGTTTAAAATCATCGCCTCGTTCTTCAAAACAAGAATACCAATCAAAACTAGAACACGCTGGTGATAATAATACAACGTCATTAGGCACAGCTAATTTTTGTCCTAATTCAACCGCTTCTCGCATAGAATTAACACGGTAGATTGATAACACACCTGCTTCTCGAGCTGATTGTTCGAATCTATCCGCAGCTTCCCCCATCAATAGTAATGCTTTAGTTTTACACTTAATCAAATCCATCAAATCATGCAGTGGTGTCATTTTGTCATGACCGCCTGCTAATAATATAACTGGCGCTGTAAACGATTGAAGGGCTTTAATCACAGAGTCTACATTAGTAGCTTTAGAATCATTATAATATGTAACCTCACGAATAACGGCAACTTTTTCCAACCGATGTTCTACCCCTGAAAATTGGCTAATCACATTATAAAGAATATCTTTTGTCACTCCTAATGCATACGTCAATGCAATAACACTCAATATATTTTCAATATTATGAGCCCCTGGGATTAAAATGTGTGAAACATCTATAATTGCTTCTTCTATGCCATTAGAAACTGCATAACAAACACCATTTGCATAGTATGCGCCATTATATACTTTCTGCTTTTGACTAATATATAATATAATTCCGTCTGCCTCATCTTCCATAGCTTTAACAATCATATCGTCTGCATTTAAGACGAGATAATCATGATTATCTTGGTTCTTAAATATATTAGCTTTTGCCTTAGCATACGCTTCAAGTGTTTTATGACGCGCTAAATGATCAGGGGTAACATTTAACACAATAGCACCATGTGCTCGAAATTCTTCCACACTTTCTAATTGATAACTGGATAATTCAGCTATTAAGTATCCATCCGATGGTACTCGATACGCCGCCTCACTTAAAGACTTTCCAATATTGCCACCCACATATACATGAGGGTTAACGGCTTTCATAACATCGGCTAACAAAGTAGTAGTTGTCGTCTTACCATTTGTTCCTGTGACGCCCAAGATAGGGGCTTTCGAAATATGATATGCTAGATCAACCTCTCCAATAATAGGAATATGACGACGTCGTGCTTCTACTAAAATAGGAATAGATAAAGAAATCCCTGGAGAAACAATAATTTGATCTATATCACATAATAAATTATTATCTTGCGAACCAGTGATAATTGTAACCCCCACGTTCAATAGTTGTGTTTCTATATCTGCCTCTAGTTTAATAGAAGCATAATCATTTAATACTACATGTGCACCTAACATGGCTGCTATATGAGCTGCTCCTATCCCACTAGTGCCAGCTCCTAATACTAAAATATGTTTATCACGATACTCCATTTTATCACCTTATATGTATGTGTATCTAAACTATATCTAACATACACCAGTATGATGTACATTAGATATATTTCAGATATAAAACCAATGTTCAACTTTCTATATCATCATACATCATATCATTTTATTATTTTATAAAATAGATACATAAACTAATTAATGCGAGAATACCCCCAGCAATCCAAAATCTATTAACCACTTTCTGTTCCGTCCATCCAGACAATTCAAAATGATGATGAATTGGACTCATTTTAAAGACTCGAACACCTCTCGTTTTAAATGATATAACCTGAATAATCACAGATAATGCTTCTGCCACAAATACACCGCCTAGAATAATTAAAAGCAATTCAGTTTTCGTCATAATAGCCATACCTGCAAAAGCAGCACCTAACGCCAATGATCCTGTATCGCCCATAAATACTTTTGCCGGATTACTATTAAATACTAAAAAGCCTAAGCATACAGCACAAATGATAGCACCAAAATAGGAAATTTCTATTTTATCATATAGCAAGCCTATCACAGCATACGCAATAGCCGTTATAGCCGCCGTACCAGCTGCCAAACCATCTAGTCCATCAGTTAAATTAACAGCATTCGAAGTACCCACAATAACAACAAAAGCCAATACATAGTATAAGAATCCAATATTTATAGTAACATTAGCTAAAGGAATCCACAAGGTTGTGGGCAATACTATATATTGAGTTACTACATAGCAAAAAATACCGGCCAAAATAATTTGACCTAATAGTTTCTGTTTCGCTGTTAATCCTAAGTTTCTTTTTTTTACTGATTTTACAAAATCATCAAAAAAGCCTAGTGCACAATGGCCTAATATAAGTAGTAGTAAAATAGCTGTCGTTGCTGTCCACGGAGAAAAAATAAGTACGCTAATGGTAAGTGAAATCATCATAAATAAGCCGCCCATAGTTGGTGTGCCAGCTTTAGATTGATGGCTCTTAGGTCCTTCTTCGCGTATACTTTGTTGTGCATGTAGTTTTTTCAACAGCGGAATCGATACTTTTCCAATACCAATCGTTATTATCAATGTTACTACGAATGCAACTACTACTGATGTTAATATATCTGAGCTAAGCATGATACGTCTCCTACTATTTCTTATTCATTATATGAAACTTTATTATTTCTATATTTATCTTGTATATGAGTAATTACTTTCTCCATTGCTAATCCACGAGATCCTTTAACTAAAAGAATGTCTCCTTTTTTATGCAATGGCCAATAAGCATTCGCCATATCCACATGATTCAAGCAGTGCCATGAAGGAATACCCAAAGAATCTGTTATTCTACTAATAAAGGAAGATGCATTTCCTAGTGTAAATACCATATCATACCCTTCATCTGCTAGCAACTGTCCTATAGCCTCATGTGCTTCTTTCGTATAGTTACCTAATTCTAGCATATCTCCTAGCATAGCAATTTTCCGTTTTCCTTCCAATTGTCCTAGTGCCTTAATTGATTCCGCCATAGATGATGGATTCGCATTATACGCATCGTTTAAAACAACTATATCATCTAATGGAATAATCTCTTGTCGCATCGCCATGCCAGTAAAAGTAGAAAATGATTTTTTTATTTTACCTGTCGCAACACCTAATACTCTTGCTACAGCAATAGTCGCTAACGCATTATAAACATTATGAACTCCAATCATTGGTAAAAAGATATCAAACACGTCATCATAACATTTGCAAGTGAATTTAATGCCGTCTTTTTTATAAGATATATGGCTCCCACGTACAGTAGACGTACCCTCTAATCCATAAGTAATCGTTTTCCCTTTTACATCAGAAGACATGGATTTTACCAACACATCATCTTCATTTAATATAGCGATACCCGTACTAGGTAAATGCCTAATCAATTCACCTTTTGCTTGTGCTATCATTTCTTGAGAACCCAAAAGTTCAATATGACTCGTTCCCACATTCGTAATAATACCGATAGTTGGCTCTGCAATCGAAGCTAATTCTTCAATTTGTCCTAATCCACGCATGCCCATTTCTACAATACAAACTTCATGAGAAGCGGTCAACTCCAACAAAGTCATAGGCAAGCCGATTTCATTATTAAAATTTTTTTCCGTTTTCAATACATTAAATTGACTGCTAAGTACAGCACCTAACATTTCTTTAGTAGTCGTCTTACCAGATGAGCCCGTAATTGCTATAACAGGGATCGAGAACCGTTGTCTATGAAACCTTGCCAAATCTTGATAGGCATGCAATGTATCTTCTACTTCAATACAAAGAAAATCATCAATGCCCTTTCCTTTTTGAACGATAGCTCCTATGGCACCAGCTTTTTTAGCCTCTATCAAAAAATCATGTCCATCAAAATTATTTCCTTGTAAAGCAACGAACAAAGAATGAGATACAATTTTTCTAGTATCTGTAACAACAGTTGAAAATGTTACCGATTCACATCCTTGGCATAAGCCATTAACTGCTGTTATAACTTCTTGCAATGTAAATTGAGCCATATTATTTCTCCTTAAGAGCTATGCGAGCTTCTTCTCGATCATCAAAATGAATTGTTCCTTCATTTAATATTTGATAATTCTCATGTCCCTTTCCAGCAATAATAACTACATCTCCATTTTGAGCCATAGCAATGGCTGTTTGAATAGCTTGCCGTCGATCTGCAACAACTCGATACGAAGTACCTTCTCTCAAATTATTTTTAACACCCACTTCTACATCTTTCAAAATTTTCTCAGGATTTTCTGTACGAGGATTATCAGAAGTAACTATAATAACATCCCCATATTGGGCAGCAATTTTCCCCATAATAGGACGTTTTGTAGCATCCCGATCACCACCACAGCCAAATACAACAATAATATGATGTTGTACTATCTTTTTAGCAGTTTGTAAAATATTTTCTAATCCGTCAGGAGTATGCGCATAATCAACGACTACAGCAAATGGTTGTCCTTCTTCAATTAACTCAAATCTCCCTGGTACTGAGGAAAAACTAGATAAGGCTGTATCAATTTCTTCAAATGAAAGTCCTTCATATAAACATGCACCAATAGCGGCTAATGTATTATATACATTAAACAATCCTGTTGTATTAATCGTCACTGGGTATTCGCGATTATTATAAGAAATCGTATATGTTAAAGATTTAGCAGTCATAGCAATATGTTTAGCATTTAGACTGCCTTTTCCACATGTACTATACGTTATAATAGGTGCTGTTGTTTTGTCAACAACACGACATCCATAAGGATCATCAATATTAATAACGGCTCCTTTATTACTTTTAGATTGATTATCCGCACTTACTTGCTCAAACAATTTACATTTAGCCGCCAAATAATTTTCAAATGTTTTATGAAAGTCTAAATGATCTTGTGTCAAATTAGTAAATACTGCTGTATCATATTCGACACCTGCCACACGACCTAATGCTAACGCATGAGAGGATACTTCCATAACGCAATGTGTGACTCCCTCCCGTACCATTTGTGCCAATATATGTTGTAAATCCACCACATCTGGAGTTGTATTATGAATTGGATATGATGTGTCACCAATAAGTATATGAACTGTACCAATAACACCAACTTTATACCCCTTTGCTCGCAAAATATGCGCAATCATATGCGTTGTCGTAGTTTTTCCATTAGTCCCAGTAACACCTATCATACGCATTGATAATGCTGGATAATCAAAAAAAGCTGGTACACATCCCATCATAGCTTCTCGTGTGTCCTCAACACGAATGATGGTAACATCTCCAACAACTGCAACATCTTTAGATACCAACAATGCACTTGCACCAGCATCTACGGCTTGTTGTGCATAACTATGCCCATCTACTGTGGACCCATCTAAACAAATAAATAACGATCCCTTTTCTACTTGTCTCGAATCGGCAGTAATATCTGATATTTCTATATCAATATTACCTTTAACATCTATAGGATTGATAAATTGAAGTAGTTCTTTAATTGTTTTCATCATGCACTCTCATTTCTTTACATAATAGAAGCAGCCCCACACTGGGAGCTGCTCACCTAATTAATCTACAATCTGCTGCGTCTTTTTTGTATTGCGTTCCGTAGTAGTATATTTACTATTATATACGAATCTATTAGGCAAAACCATTCCTAATGTATCTTGTGCAATTTTTTGAATTCGTGTTGGCGACTTTAATGTAGCCACTTCAACTTCTAACGCTTCTTGTTGTTTTGTTAATTCTATTACATTGTTTTGTAATTTAACCACATCATACCCTGAGGCAACGGATAAAGATCGCAAGAAAAGAATGGCTCCCAGGAAACACCCTATAAGTATTAGAATAGGAATAGTCCGTTTCATTGCTGGTGTAAGATCCAATATAAATGAGTTATTTTGTCTGGCTCCAATCACACCACGCGGTGCATATATACTTGTCTTCGTATCCCCAAATGCCTTTCTTGCTAACATATCTTTTCCACCTATCTACTTTACAATTTTTCTGCTACTCGTAGCTTAGCGCTACGTGCTCTTGGATTTAATTCAACTTCATTCTGACTCGGTACAATCACCTTATTTTTAACTTTTATCACCGCTTTATGATGACATACACATATAGGTAGTTCAGGTGGACAAATACATCCTGTACTCATTTCTTTAAATGTTTGTTTAGTGATCCTATCTTCTAGCGAATGAAATGTAATAACCCCTATACGTCCCCCTGTATGCAGCATAGATATGGCATCTACAAAACTATCATGCAATATATCTAATTCTCTATTTACTTCTATGCGTATTGCTTGAAAAGTACGTTTTGCTGGATGTGGGCCATCTTGTCTAGCCTTTGCAGGAATTGCTCTTTTTATAATATCTACTAATTCACTAGTTCTAGTGATGTTATGATGATTTCTAGCTTCTACAATAAACTGAGCAATACGTTTCGCCCATCGTTCCTCTCCATAGTCACGTAAAATACGATGTAGTTCCTCTACTGGATATTCATTAACTATCTCTTCAGCAGTAATTTGATTGTTTATATCCATGCGCATATCTAATGGACCATCATGCATATAGGAAAACCCTCTTTCTGGCGTATCTAATTGATAGCTAGAAACCCCTAAATCAAAAATAAATCCATCAACCTTCTCAATTCCATGTTCCATTAAAGATCTCTTTAAATCGCTAAAATTAGAGGCAATTGTCATCGTTCTACATGCTAAATCAGATAAACGTTCTTTAGCTACACGAAGTGCTACTATATCTTGATCCAATCCTATCAGCATTCCCTTATTCGATAATCGCTCTCCTATAGCATGAGCATGTCCAGCGCCACCTAGTGTACAGTCCACATATATACCATCAGGATTAGTGACAACTGAATCAACAGTTTCTTTTAACAATACACTGGTATGTCTAAATTCCAAAATATGCCTCCTATAATATGCCATCAAAGTCTAAATTTTCAGCCAATTCTTCCATATTAATACCGACTTCATCAGTATATGTATTCCATCGTTCTTTGCTCCAAATTTCCACATGGTCACCTGATCCAACAACGACAGCAGCCTTCTTCAACTCTGCATATTTCCTTAAGGAGCTAGGGATTAACACACGACCTTGCTTGTCAAACTCAAGTTCACAAGCACTACCAAAAAGAAAACGCTTATACGCACGAACATTACTTTTATTAGATGGTAAACTTTGCAATTTTTCAGCAATTTTTGTCCACGCTTCTTCCGTATAAATGGACAAAGAATTATCTAGACCTTTAGTAACAATACAAATGTCACCTAATTGTTCACGTATTTTTGCAGGAATAATCAAACGACCTTTTGTGTCAATCGTATGTGAATATTCTCCCATGAACATAGTCTAGCACCGCCTTCCTCACTTATTTACCACTATATGGTAAATTTTACCACAATTCCCCACCACAAACAACATTATTTTATTAAAAATTCATTACTTTTATTAATTTTATGAATATTGTATAACGTTAATTAAATTCCCTACCTTTCTATACATACAAAAGGCAGAACAAATATTTGTATAATATGTAAATATTTTCAAATACATAAAAATTCATTTCTATATTCTAAAAATTTTATTAGCTCGTGTTTATATGCCAATGAAGATATTCAATATGGCTACTTTCAAAATTGCATACAAAAAAGGACTACCATAAGTCCTTTAATCATCATATATAAATACACATCGCATTTGTATATATGCTAAGACTATAGTAATCCTTTAAAATACTCTATTAAATTAGTAAATACTCAGCTACATCTTATAAAGCCTTTTCAATAGCAGCTAATAATTCGTTTTCAGGAATAAATCCCACTTTTTTATCTACTACTTCACCATTCTTTACCACTAAAAAGGTTGGTAATACTTCAACATTATATTGACGCGCTAATTCTGGTTCTTCATCTGTATTAACTTTAACAAAATCTACTTTATCGCCAATTTTTTTATCTAAGCCTTCAAAGATAGGCATCATACGTACACAATAACCGCACCAAGGTGCCCAAAAATCAACAACTGTTACTTTTGTATTCTCTTCTACGGCCACTTTAAAGTCTGCTGTTTTTACTTCTTTCATAATAACTCCTCCTATGGTAATTGTACTAATACACAATCAATTATTACATTGATATTTCGTTCTTTTGCAGCATTGATAACAGCATCCGTATCCGCACCAGGCTGCAGCCAAACCGTCGATATACCTAATTTCTCGCATTCGCTCATAGCAGCTACACCGACTTGCTCAGGAACTACTACATTTACAATATCTACTACTTTAGGTATATCCGTCAACGTAGAATAACATATATCGCCATCCACTTGTTCAGCATTAGGGTTTACAGGGTATACTTCATAGCCATACGATTTTAATCGTTTGTATAATTTGAAACCGAATTTATTTTCTTTAGGCGTTGCACCCAAAACGGCCCAAACTACATCTTTTTTTAACGCTTCTTCAATTGTCATACGACCACCCTTTCTAAGTATTATTATATAGAAATATCGAAAGAAGTCAATATAATCTATTTCCTATCTGTATTACACTAAATAGTTAGAGTATAACAGTAGACTTCTTCAATACATCTTGATCTAATGATACATCCAATAATTCATCTAGAGAAATGCCACTGCTCGATACATAACGAGAATCAACTAGCTTAGTCTTTTCCACCAATAATCCTATGATTTGATGCGATGAGTATCCCATCTGTCTTAGTTCTTGAATCGTAATACTCTGTTGTCTTTTAGATAATCGATGTCCATGCGTATCCATTAGTAATGGTGCATGTTTATAAACGGGGACCTTTTTTCCTAGCAATTGATATAAATATATTTGAAATACTGTAGGCTCTAATAAATCACAGCCTCTAAGCACTTCTGTAATCCCCATAGCAATATCATCTAGCACTGATGCCAAATGATATGCATACATACCATCAGAACGTTTTAGGATAAAATCATGTAATCCTTCCTCTATATGCACGCTAACTAACCCTTGCCAAAAATCTATATATTCAATTAAACAAGACTTGACTTTCAAACGATATGATGGCACCTTTTTATGCGCTATTTCATTGAAAATTTTTACACCTGCGTCACGGCAACGACCATCATAAATAGGTATCAGTTCTCCAAAATGGGGAGCAGACATAATCGTTTGAAGTCTTGATCGATTACAATAACAAGGATATATAATATCCTTACTAGACCACTCATTTAATTGGGATTCATAATAATGCCCGCGATAGCTCTGATAATATTGTTTATCGTTATTACTAACACGTGGGCCTTCATCCCATTCAAAACCTAACCACTCTAAATCATCTAGCATCAACTCTGAAAATTCTTGTTTTGACCTCTGTCTATCAATATCTTCAATACGAATGACAAACTGTCCTTTTTGCCGTCGGGTCGATAAATACGATAATATGGCAACCCAAAGATTTCCCAAATGCATTCTACCTGTCGGGCTAGGTGCAAAACGCCCTTTCATATATCAAACTTCCTTGTCATTAATCTAACATACTAGCGTAAACATCTACACAATAAGGCATTTTATCACATGCGCATATATAATCCTTACATTCATTTTATACCAATAGTATCATTTCTTCATTAGTAGCAACATATACAACGACAATATCTAGTAATAAATGATATAGCCTTATATATCCTAAACAATGTACCACTCATATAGTTATAACTCATTAATTTATATATAAGCTTTCTTATTGTTGTAATGGTACAAGACTATCAAACAATTCTTGTGTTTCTTTAATTGTTTGTTCATTCCCCATAACACATATGTGATTATCTGCCATTACGGCATGAACGACTTGAGAAAGATTTCTTATATCTTCTTGTGTGCAGGCGATAACCTCTTTTCTAAAATTAATTTTATTTTCTAAATGTGTCTCACTAAAATACAATCCCATCGCACGAGGGCCTCGTAAAGCTGGTGTCATTGGTAAGTCAAGTCCGCTCATAGTGCCAATAATATATTTACGCATTTCTCTATCTGTAATGGTAAACGTTTTTAGATACTCTGCTAACTCGTCGTATGTATCTAGTGTTTTCATGAGATTAGGATCTCGATAACTACAGAAAATCATATTTCCATTTTCATAGAAATTGGCAAATGCTCCATACGCTCCACCTTGTACACGAACTCGAATCCATAGATATTCATAGCGCAAAATTGTTTCTAAGACGCTCATAGCTCCACAATGCATAAACCCATGATCTTTAAAATTACCACCTTTACCAACATATTGAACTTTTCCAGAGGTAAGAATTCCTTCATTTACGAAAGATTGTGTCATAGCCAATTTCCCAACAGGAAGTTCATCTTGATTCCAAGTAGCTAACATAGGCTCTAGCAATGTTAGAAAGGAGTCAAACTCATGTTCCTCCCCTACGAACATAATTTCTACATTATTGGCACGGAATAATTTTTGAGCTATAGAAGCTAACTTTTCCGGTAAGTGAGAAAGAGCATCAGGCTGTTTTACCAATTCACTAATCTTTTGATAATAACTTAAATTACCTGCATCTCTAAATTTACTAATAGATGATACTTGCGCTAATACTCGTTGGGTAACAATGGTGTTACCGCGGCGAAACGCCTCTGTATCCCAAATAGCCTTACTTTCAGAAATCAATTCATGTAATCGTGCTACATTTGTAAATTCTGACTCTTGCAAAATTGTATGGATAATACGTGTCAATTCTGATAATTTACTATGTAATGCTTTCGCACGAATAATCATAAGTGGCACAAATTTATCACGATCATTTTCTTTACCAATAGCAGTAATATCTGCATTAAATCCACCTAAATTTAAATTAATATCATTTGCTAAATCAGTATAGGACATAGCAGTAGTATCAACGCGTCCTAGCAAATCACTCAATAAATCTGCGTAAAATAGCTCATTTTCTGTTAAACAGTCTAACTTAAAATAAAAACCAGTATAATTAATCCCTTTGGCAAAAGTGGGAATAAAATGCACCTTAGTACCGCCAACATAGGATTCTCTTCTCTCAATGTCTTCAATATCTGCACTTAAATCTGATAAATCTAGCAACGGAATTGAAGACAGTGCTTCCGGTGAATCCGGCTCTGCTTGTCGTGCATGAAGTTTTTTAGTGGTAGCGATTACATGTTCTATTTCATCAGAGGTCATTTTAGCTTTGATAGCTGCTAATTTTTCTTTTTCTTCAGCTTCTTTAGCTTCTTGCAAACCTTTTTCTGGATAAATCGATACCAACGCTTTATGGGTATTCTGTAAAATAGCATCGGTAATTAAGTCTTCAAAATATGTTTCAGACAACCCTTTTCTAAGAGTGGACAATATGTTCTCATATCGCAATAACTCAATTGGATCATTATCATATAACCAATTATCCATCATACGAATATTATAGGCTAATCCAATAGGCCTACCTCCAAAATCAGCCTCCCGCAAAGAAAATTCGATGTTATTTAATGATGCTTCTAACATCGTTTTATCTAGTCCTGCGGATACTAATTCTCGCAATGTATTTTCTACAACCGTTTCTACTTGTTTTTGTTGGTCCATATTAGATCCTGTAATGGAAATATTCCATATTGGTTGTCGCAAGCTATCTAAATAATAACCACTTACATCGCTACCAATACCAGCTTGTACTAATGCCTTTTTCAATGGTGCTGCTGGAGATGTTAACAATGCATGGGTTATTATTTCAAAGGCTAAACTTTTTTCTCCATTCATTTCTGGCAATACATACGTTAATGCATGCATACTCTTGTTTTCTTCACTATCTTCAGATCCAATTCCATAAGGAAAGGAACATACTTTTCCTTCTGAAAAAGGTGCTTGTAATGGAATATCAGAATGAACTGTAATGGCTTTAAAATGAGATAAATATTCATCATTAATAAATTGCAACTGTGCTTCAATATCCATAGCCCCATATAAAAATATGTAGCTATTAGATGGATGATAATATTCTCTATAAAATTTTTGAAAATTTTCATAGGTCAACTGAGGAATCACCTCTGGATCACCACCAGATTCTACTCCATACGTTGTATCTGGAAATAGTGTTTCCATCATATGACGTTCTAGGATAGAGTCCGCCGAGGAGAAAACTCCTTTCATTTCATTTAGCACTACCCCTTTATAAATTAAGTCATCATTAGGCGTTTCCATTTCATAATGCCATCCTTCTTGCATAACAATTTCAGGATCTTCTGCTACACGAGGATAGAATACGGCATCTAAATATACATCCATCAAATTATGAAAATCTTTATCATTTTTACTTGCTACCGGATACATGGTTTTATCTGGATAGGTCATGGCATTTAAAAATGTATTTAATGATCCTTTAACTAATTCTACAAAAGGTTCTTTTAAAGGAAATTTCCTTGATCCACATAACACAGAATGTTCCATAATATGAGCTACGCCAGTACTATCCTTTGGTGGTGTTCTAAAGGATATAGAGAAAACTTTATTTGTATCATCCACATCAATATAAATAAGTCGAGCACCTGATTGTTTATGGTATAATTCATAGGCTATACCATTAATTTCTGAAATTTTTTCAATTCTTTTTACAAGAAATCCTGAATACACTTTATGTAAGTTCATTATATTCACCCCATTAACTAACTCATACTATTAATCATTTTACCAAAAATTAGTAAGAATCTATTTGCGCACTATATTGATAGATTTCTAATAGTATTTAACATATACTACTAATAACATCATTTAATATTGATAATCACTAGTATTTTTAATTATAACATACTCTATCTCTATTATGTTGTAAAAACTCATTTTATTAAAATATACTACTACAATATGAAAGAACTTTTATAAAAATTCAAATTATAAATGTTAACTACTAAATGCTATCGATACTAATTAGTTTTGCTATATGACTTCTATCTATAAATACTCCCAAAACGTATATTATCGATTACAAATGAGAAATGCGTGACTAATACAAGCAGATTTTTGATAGATGTAGCAGATCGAATGATCGTTGACATACAAACAGTACAGGCAGATAATACACGAGAATTCACTAATTATGATATCAAGAAGCGAGAATATTTATTCGATAGAATATTACAAGAATTAGGTATAAAACATAAGGTGATACACCCATTTTCACCATGTAAAATGGAAAAGTAGAATGAAGTCATACAGTTGATAGAGAATGATTTTACAGAAGAAGTTAACAAATCTTGCCGCTTTTTCAAAAGCACATCAACGGGACGCAAGTAGATATAATAACATAGTGCAAAAAATATTAGTGTTTATATCACCTAATAAATATATAGCAGAGTACTTTTTACGTACATCATCAAGAGTCTGTAGCACAAATATTTGACTACTACAGAGAATTACTATAAATTATAAAAAATACATGTTGAAAACAATTTGTATTTCAACATGTATTTCTTAATAATCTACAATACTATATTAAGATTCTAACGCCCATCGCTGTTTTCGCCTGCATGTAATCAATCCTTCAACGATAACTGCAAATTGAGCAAAATTCACTATATAATCGTCATATAAATCAGGAACTACTTTATATACAATAGTAACCTCATGAGACTCATAATTCATGCGAATGCCATGTAAATGACTGGACACAGTAAAGCCACTCTGTGCTTGTTTAAGTGTTGGTATCGGTTGTTGTTTAATATCTTTTAAAAGTGCCTCAAGAAATATGTCTTTTTTAGTATCACTATCTAGCAACATTTCATCAATAAAGCTATGTAAACTGTCCATATCCGATCCTTTCCAAAATTATCCTCGTTCTCCTAAAAACAACTTTTCATGAATCAAACGAACAGCATCTTTCACACGATTTTCTGCCACTAAACATGTAATTGAAATTTCAGAAGTACTAATAATTTCAATATTAATACCTTCTTCACCTAAGATTCCAAACATTTGTGCTGCTACACCTGGTTGTCCTAGCATACCAGCTCCAACAATTGATACTTTCGCCATATTTTCATCAATATTAATCGATTCCATTTTTATAGTTTCATGAAGTTTATCTAAGATTTCACGAGCTAATGGTACATCATCACATAAAATAGTAAAAATAATATCAGTAACAGCATCATCAGTAGAGCGAATGCTTTGAACAATCATATCCACATCAATATTTTTATCTGCTAATGCTTTAAATACAGTAGCTGCAACGCCCGGCTTATTTTCGACCCCTACCAAAGATACTTTAGCCGCATTAATATCATCAGCAACGCCAGTAATAACACGTTTATTTGATTCCACAGTATATTCCTCCCGAATGATAGTTCCTTGATTAGTAGAAAAAGTTGAGCGCACATGTATAGGAACACCATAACGACTTCCCATTTCTACCGCCCGTGGTTGCATAACGCCTGCTCCCAAACGAGCCATTTCTAGCATCTCACCATAAGTAATTTCCTGTAGTTTAACTGCATCAGATGCAATACGTGGATCTGTAGAGTAAACCCCTTCTACATCTGTGAAAATTTCGCATACATCAGCCTTCATCGCACCAGCTAAAGCCACTGCTGTTGTATCTGATCCACCACGGCCTAATGTAGCAATGTCACCGTTTTCTACAATTCCTTGAAAGCCTGCTACTATTACAATATTACCTGCTTGTAATGCAGAGAATACTCGTTCTGGAAACACATCTAAAATACGTGCTTTACCATACGCCGCACTACTCTGAATACCCGCCTGTGGTCCAGTCATAGATATCGCTTGATGACCGCGCTCTGTAAAAGCCATCGCCATCAATGCAATCGTTACTTGCTCGCCTGTCGATAATAACCTATCCATTTCACGTCCATATGGCTTAGATGTTATTTGTTTTGCCAAGGATACTAATTCATCTGTAGTGTCACCCATAGCAGACACAACAATTACAATTTGATCATTTTCTTTTTTCTCATTTAATACACGATCAACAATATTAAATATCTTTTCTGGTGTAGCCACGGAGCTACCGCCAAATTTTTTTACAATTAAAGCCACGGCTTCTCCCTCATTTGCATCAAATATTAAATACGATTAATGCTTACTTTATCATAAATTTCTCTCTTAGTAAAGGATATTAGCTATTTCATCTCCTCTTAATAGATAATTATTCATTCAGGATGGACATATATAAGGAAATGTACTGTCTATTTTACATAATGAAAATTTGCTCTATGAAATGTATGAATTATATCTAACTTCTGCCAATCAGTTGAAATATAGAAATTTATAAAAGTATAGAACTACACGTATCTATGATATCGCTATAACCTGTTTTCAGATAAATCATACATTATACTATTACAATCATCTATCTGAATACTATTACTATCATGTATCTATCTCATTATAATTTTAATATACTATCCCATTCGTCAATCATCAGGATGACACTCATCTGTATCCATTTTAATTAACTGTTATATATCTTCTAGTAGAAATAATATAATGACTAATATAGCAAAATACAATAATCTACTTACATTTTTATTATAATCTATAGCAAACATGATACTTCAGAATCTATTTATACTATTATAAAATGTTATTTTTAAAGAAGCATCCCTCATAGTGATTAATTCATCTAATGTATGTAGTCTACAAGCAATCTCTTCATTCCTGTAATACAACTGTAACACCTTAATTACATATAAGGTAATTTTTTATATCATAAAATATTTTCCACAACATAGAAAATACTCTATTATGTCACCTAAAAAAGATCAACAATCAAAAGATACATAAAAAGAGCTACAATACTATAAGTATTGCAGCTCTTGTATATTTGATTAAAAGATGTATTTTATATGAAACGCAAAACTATCTACTTCAATTGGCAACTATGCTACTGTTATATCTTTTTCAGATTCCCACAAACCATGAATATTACAATACGATACAGCAATCAATTTGCCAGATTTTTTAAATGTAACTTTAAAAGAACCTTCAGCTTCAGCAAACACAGGCCCTTCATTAGCACCTGCAGCAGATTCACCATGTACATTAAATTCAATGGCCCCTACTTCATAAGGCACTTGTGTTCCTTCTGGAACAAAGTATAATTTAATCCAATTAATATGATGTTCTGTTGTATTAGGATGTGCAATTTCTTTGCCTACTGCCACTTCAATAGTTGCTTTTTCTCCAACTTTAAAAGTATCTGCACAATCAATTACAGGAACATGTTTTTCATTTTTAAAATCTGCACTTTTAATATAATCATGTACTGCCATTAGGACGACCTCCCTACATATAGAATATTACTTAATAAATTATTATACTTAATAAAAATGATTAATACATCATTCATAATAATTTTAATTACACATTCATTATATCGAATTTTTTCGTAAAGGTCAATATCTTTTTCGAAATTATTCTATTTACATACTCTTATAACCAATTACTGTATAGAAATATACTGTACTTCGCAGATAACAACATATCATAAATTCTGCACAAAAATAAAATAGCTATATTCTCGCCTCCATTAAGGCACTTAAAATTCAATACCTCTCTTAGCTTTTATTCCCTTTTGATAGGCATGTTTTACCACTTTCATTTCTGTAACAGTATCCGCTAAGGCAATAATTTCTTCTGGTGCATTACGACCTGTTAAAATCATATCTAATCGTTCTGGTTTATTTTTTAAAAGATGTATAACAGACTCAGCACTAACTAATCCATAATGCATGGCATAGTTAATTTCATCCAAAATAATTAAATCCCACTCGTCAGAATTTACTTCGTTCTTTAACATATTCCATGCTTCATCAGCAGCTTTCTTATGCTCATTTAATTCAGCAGTACTAACATTATCTTTATTATGGAAAATAAATCCTTTTCCCATAGGACGAATTTCTATTTGTGGTGCTAATCGTTTAATCGCATTTAACTCTCCATAATTTTGTCCACCTTTAATGAATTGCAAAATTAACACTTTTTTATTTTGTCCAACTGCCCGCAATGCAACACCCAAGGCTGCTGTAGTTTTACCTTTGCCGTCACCAGTATTTATCAAAATCAATCCTCGTTCTGACATAGTACACCTCCCACAGTATTAACTGATACACTATAATAGCAAATTAACACATATATAAATGATTGTATACAAATATAAATATAAAGAAGCCTATAAAACGTATCACATAATTACTTGGAATGTTTATATGTAACACAAGCGTGAACGAAATGGTTGCGAGCGATATCACAACCAGCAAAATTAATATGCAAATAGGTAGCTAATACATTTCCATTGGCATATCCACCTTTATACTCTTGTACCTTTCTACCACCTACTAATTGAAAAGCCCAAGGAAAATCGTCAACTTCTGGTATCATCGTTGAAAAATGAAATTCATGGCCTCGTAAAGATTCATTTTTATGAGCTATCACAGAGTCCTTTAATGCCATTGCCGTTACATATCCAACTTTCTGTAATGATGTTTCCATGACCGTACGTGCAGGTACAACTCCTACCATCTCTAATGTATGGTTTTCAAAATCCGTAATTGACTGACATAAATACATAAGTCCCCCGCATTCGGCATATATAGGCATACCTTCTAGGGCTTTATTTTTAATATCTGTCTTCATACTACGATTAGCTTCTAATTGTCCTAAAAACATCTCTGGGAATCCGCCGCCGAAAATAAGACCATCCACTTCTGGCAAATGCGCATCCTTTAACGGGCTAAAATATACTAACTCAGCTCCAGTAGCCTCTAATGCAGCCAAACTAGCTGGGTAATAAAAAGAAAATGCTTCATCATAAGCCACACCAATACGCGCTACTTTTTCTGTTGTTGTAGTAGGGATAATAGGTTCGCTTACTAATGGTGGCGCAGAATGAGCAATCCTATAAAGTGTATCTAACTCTACCATACTAGTAACAGCATCTCGAATAGTAGCAATTGCCTCTGTAGGATCAAACTCCGTAACAGGTGTTAATCCTAAATGTCTTTCTGGAGATTGCATACGATTATCGCGATAAATACTACCTATAATAGGAATTCCTACTTTCTCCATGCCTTGACGAATCATTTTTTCATGGTTTTCTGATCCTAATCGATTTAATATAACGCCGGCAAAATTTACATTTCTATCATAATCTCTAAAACCTTTAGCAATAGCTGCTGCACTTTCTCCCATGGCTTTGCAATCTATAACTAATACTACAGGTGCTGCTAAGCGTTTAGCAATTTCAGCAGTCGAACTAACCCCCTCGCGTCCACCATCGTATAATCCCATGACACCTTCTATAATCGATATATCGACAGAATCAGTAACTGATTCAAAAAAAGGTATCATCTTATCAGGAGGAACTAACCAAGTATCTAAATTATAAGAATCTCTGCCTGCTGCCATTTTATGAAAGCCCGGATCAATATAATCCGGGCCCACTTTAAATGACTGCACTACACGTCCATTTTGTCTATAAGCAGCTAGTAGCCCTGCTACAATAGTTGTTTTTCCAACTCCAGAATTTGTACCTGCTATTACTACTCTTGGTCTTTGTACAGTTTTCATATATTTACCTTTATTATGTATTAACATAACCTTTTACTCACAGAATTATCATATTCATCCCATGTATTATCTATATTTATCTATCTTTTCGTTTGGCTAGAATGGTCGATAAATAATTTAATTTCGTATCAGCTGGCATATTCTCAAGCCCACAAAATACTTCTTCATCAGGTAGCCCTACACGGCTAATCATAACTGCATCATCAGCCATATTATGTTTCTTTAATACAGCTTGTACTTCATCAAAATTTTTATAAACTTTCATAATAACAGCATCATCAGCTACTGCCATAACTGCGTCTATTTTTTCTTTTGGTGCTGTAGCAGGAACAATGGCTAATACCTCTTCTTTTTCAACAATTGGATAGCCTAAATGTGAACCAATTGCGCAAAATGCTGGTACACCTGGAATTGTTTCAATATCATATCCAGTATGTTCAATTAGGCGATATACATACATATACGTACTATAAAACATTGGATCCCCTAATGTTAAAAACACAACTTTTTTCCCTTGTTCTAAATATGATACAATAATATTTTTAGCTTCTATCCATGCATCACTTAATGTTTCTTCATGAAACACCATTGGAAATACAACAGGAATAATTTCTGTATGTTCTTGAATGTATGGTTTTGCAATATTTAAGGCTACAGAACCATCTTTCTTTTCTGTTTTCGGTGTAATAATAATATCAGCTTCTCCTACTAAGCGAGCCGCTTTTACCGTCATTAATTCAGAGTCACCAGGACCTACTCCAATACCATATAATTTACCTTTCATATTGTCACCTCATAATTACTATTTAATTTAATTTATATTACTTTTCTATACTACTATATTTATTGGTAAAAATCTATATATTGTAAGCAGTAAAATGATACGCCACTTATTTTATATTAGGAATCACAGGACGATGTGTGCTACGTTTTCCATAACAATCATCAATCATATCTTGTACATGTTCTACATATAAATCTTGAATTGCTCTATATTCGCCTAAACCAGCGCGATGTATCTTGACTTCATACCCCTGTGCTCGCAGTTGATTGATAACACTATCATCCTCATCACCAAATAAATCATTATTCGCATGATCACCACAAACTAATAATAATGGATGTACATGAAGCACACGAGGCCGTTTTCCCCCTAATATTTCCCAATTAAACGTTGTATCTTCTAAATACGGTGCATTTTCAAGAACTGCAATACGCACATGATTCATCCCATTTAACAGCAACTTACACTGTAACATGCCGTATACGGAATTGCCAGAATCTAAACCACCATGCCCGACTAGTACTAGTCCTTCCCCCTCTGGGATTGGTAGTGTAGCAATAAATTTATCAATAAACAATTGATAATCATCAGGATGCTCCTCTTGTGCCATATAAAAATTAAGAGGTCTTCCTACTATCAGTGTAGTTAAATTACCAGCACCTTCATAATTCATAATATTGCGTTTTAATTTTTCGTATTCTCCACCACCGGCAAAATGCAATGGTTGTACATAAATTTTTTCATAACCTGCATCAATTAATTGTTCCATAGCCAATTGTTCTGTCATTATTTCTTCCCCACGATCTCGTAATCGTTTTACAATAATCCGGGATGAAAATGCTAATAAGCAATCATAGTCTGCATAGGCATCTTTAATACGATTAAATACAGCATCTATATTATTTACTCTTGCTTCTTTAATAGTTGTTCCAAAGGCAACAACCAAAATGGCTTGTTTCATAAGTATCATTCTCCTATGCATAAATTCATAAAATAAAAACTATATAATATATTACTACTTTGTATCATACCATACATATTACAGCTATGTAATAATAAAGTTTCATAATAAAAAAGAGCAGATATATAATAGAATCTGCTCTTTTCTCATACATTATCAGTACCTTTTAGGCCAATGACCGAACTGACGCTACTGAATCTTCACTTTTACAAGCTGAGCGTCTTCTTTCTGCCATTCTCATAGTCTGCGATAAATGTTTTAAAAATAACTCTTGAATATATGGATTTTCTCCTAGTCCTTCATTCCAAATAGAAACACTATAGCCTTCTTCCGTTAACAATGCATAAATCGAATCGGACCGATCGCCCCCTAAATAATCCATTAAATGTGTAGAACCAATTAATGCCAATGGTACCACTAGAATATCTTGATAAGATATACGATTTAAAATATGTAAAGCTTGTTTAAAATTAGGGAATCCATTAGCTGTAAAAACTACCATATTAGGTGCTGCACCATATAGACATTTCAGTTGTAATGCACTAAATTCTAGCTGATTCTGTCCATTCGCCATTAATACGATTGCTTTATCGATAGCTTTAGTACTAACATGTTTAACAATTGCTTCAATTGTTGCTGTATAGTCATCCGCATAATTTTTTACGCCTAATGATGTCAATAAAGGTTTTCCTACCGCAATTTGTGTAAAACCATATTCTCTTGTATGAATCATTTTCATAACTTGTTTTCTCATCTGTTGATAACATTGATCACTTACCAAGGCAAATGGTTGAATATAAACTTCTTCTATATCTTCAGCTCTTAAGCTTTGTAAGGCTTCTTGTAAAGTCATAACACGAGTATCATATTTTTCGTTCCACTTTTCCACTAATGCATCCGATAAGAAAACTCTTCGAATAGCCACATCTCCATAAATAGACTTCACTTTTGATTCCATTGCACCTATTGATTTTTCCACCGCATCTTGATATACCGACCCAAATGATGCAATAATAATTCCTTGTTTTGTCATAGCTAGACCTCCATATATAGTTACAACACCTTTGTTAAATGTACCTTAATGTATATATCACATAACAAATATACTGAAATGTGTTATCATTATTCTATCAATTATCATACGTCATAATCTTAGATTAGTCAATGAGAAATATTATCAATATTGTGTATTTGTGATATTTGACACACGCTTTCTCATTTGATATGATTATGTCAAATGAATATAGGCGATCAAGGTGTACACCATATTAATAGTATATAATGTCGAATATATCCTATTAATATTAGTACTTAATATGAAAAGTGTAGTAAATGCTACCGCGGTCCCGCCACTGTGAAGGGGAGTCCATTCAATATGTCACTGAGTTATATAACTTGGGAAGGCGAGTGTAACAATGAACCGAAGCCAGGAGAACTGCCTTGACGATATTACCCAGAACCCACGAGCGATGGATAGGTAATATATACCTATTGTTGGAATGTATCAAACGTATGTATATATGTTCACTTATGTAACGATTTTTCTACTTCATATAGCATATTACATACTGTATCTTCCCCCTAGTATATACGTCCTATCTCTCCTCTTCTGGAGAGATTTTTTTATACCTATATTCATGATGTATTTTATTTTGTAGATAAATTTAAAGGAGAATGTATATGAAACACGCTATCCGAAAAACATTAACTACTACACTTACTATGGCTGTTATGGCAGGTTGTATGGGAGTATCTACTTCTCATGCCGCTTATATGCTAAATGCAGAAGTTACCGATCCTACACCAGCCTTACAACAAGCATCTCAAATTGGCGTAAGAACTTATGAAAATCCTCAACTTCAATACAAAGAAAATAAAGATGCTATTCTTGTTATGAGCTTTGGTACAACATTTAAAGATACTCGTGCTAAAACAATCGATGCCACTGTGGATGCAATCAAAGCCGCACATCCAAACACAAAAGTAGTGACTGCTTTTACTTCCCATATCATTCGTGACAGAATCAAAGCTAACGAAGGAATCACATACCCTACTCCTGAAGAAGCACTTGATCAACTAAAAGATGAAGGATATTCTCGTGTAGCATTAACATCTCTTGATGTAATTCCAGGCATGGAATATAACTATGATGTAGCAGTATTTAATCTATATAAACAAAACTTCAAAAAAATGACATTAGGTACTTCTCTAATGTACTGGATGGGTCAAGAAAATCAAAGTGATGACATTATAGAAGCTCTTAATGCACTTAAAACTCAATTCCCTGCAGTAGGAAAACAAGATGCTGTACTAGTTATGGCTCATGGTACTCCAGATCCTTCTAATGCTTATTACTCTGTTATCCAAGATCGTATCACATCTATGGGATTACCTAACACCTACATCTATACAGTAGAAGGTTGGCCTTCCCTAGAAACTGTTATTCCTCAATTAAAAGCAAAAGGCATCAAACATGTAACATTAATGCCTCTAATGATGGTTGCTGGTGATCACGCTAATAACGATATGGCTGGTGATGAACCTGATTCTCATAAATCCATTCTAGAAAAAGAAGGATTTGCTGTAGATACTTATATCCATGGTATTGGTGAAAATACTGCAATACGTCAATTATTTGTAGAACGTGCTAATGAAGCTTGGAATGCATTAGTAAAATAATTTACATAGTATACAGGAAAGTGTGAATGATTGTGAAAAAGAACTTTCTTCTCTTAGTTATTTGTATTATTACCCTACTATGTGCAGGTTGTAATAAAAATATAGGCTCTAATGCAGATGCAACTAAAAATATAACCTTTAAGGGAGAAACGTACACAGTACCATCTAATCCAGAAAAAATAATTACTCTCTCTAACTCGTTGCTATCTATGCTAGATGCTGTTGATGGTAAGGCAATCGCTAGAGTAGAAACTAACGATCCTCTACCTGATAAATTAGCTGCCTTACCTACTGTTGGCCATACATCAACACCTTCTGTAGAGGCAATCATTGGTATGCACCCAGACTTAATATTAGGGCTAGCTAATCAACATGATAAACTAAAAGATCAATTAACAAGTAATCATTTGCCTTACATACTAATTAATTATGATGGCATCAATGATAACATTCCTCTCATCACATTATTAGGTCAATTAACTAATCACACTGATAAAGCTAATGCGGTTATTGAAAAGTATACAAAACAAGTTGATGCGGTAAAAGAAGCCGTTAAACATGTGACTCCCGCTAAAGTAGCTATTTTACGAGCTACCGGTAAAAGTGTAACCGCAGAAACTAATTTGGCGATTACTGGTTCTATGATAGAAGAACTAGGTATGCAAAATGTGGTTATGAATCATTATACTGACAATGGTAAACACAGCAAAACAATCCCTTACTCCTTAGAAACGTTAGCAGCTGATAATCCAGATATTATCTTCGTTGTAACCATGGGTAAGGAAGCTGATATTACAGCTACTATGCAAAAAGAAATGACTAATAATCCTGCGTGGAATGAATTAAGTGCTGTTAAACAACAGAAAGTCTTTTATTTACCATCAAAATTATTTTTATTAAATCCAGGATTGGATACACCTAGTGCTATGGCTACATTAGTACAAGATGCGTATGGAATTACTATTCCTTCAGAAAAATAATAATCTACTAAATTCGATGATTATCTTTTATATGTATCTAGACTAATCTAATAAAGAGCTGTCATACAGAAATAATCTGTATGGCAGCTCTTTATGTATAATAATCATTTTATATCTATACACTAACTAAATCTATAAACTATAAAATCATATCCAATAGTTTCATACTATAGTGATACGTTCATAAATATATTCTACCTAGTAGCAAAGAGATAATAACAATACAAAATTTTTTAGTGAAGACAACTAGCAATTATACTTCTAATGTAATCATACTACTTATTATAATAATCCATGAATTTGTACTAACAACTGATTATTTTCATACCGAACATCGCCATTAACCATAAAAATATCTCGTAACATATGCTTGGTCATAACTGCTTCTGGGGTTCCATGTAATGCCAAGGTTCCTTGATGTATTACTGCAATCTGATGCGAATACCTCGCTGCCTGATTAAGCTCATGCAATACCATAAGTACTGTCATATGTCTCTCTTTATTCAATCGTCGTAAAAGTTCCATAATTTCAAATTGATGATTAATATCTAAATACGTAGTTGGTTCATCCAATACAAGCATTTTGGGATTCTGTGCTAGCGCCATCGCAATCCATACCCTTTGTCGTTCCCCTCCCGACAAGGAGCTAACTAGCTGCTTGCGTAAATGTGTCACTTTAGTAAATTCTAATGACTCTGAAATAATCTCTCTATCTTCTTTAGCCGTATTCTTCCACCAATTTTGATAAGGAAATCTTCCACATCCTACCAGTTCTTCTACGATCATATCTTTTGGAATATCTGGTGTTTGTGGTAAAAATGCTAAATATTGTGCTAAAGCGCGGCGTGAATACGTTTCTATATCTTTTCCATTAATCCGAATAGAACCTGTAATGCTATGATTATAGCCTACCATAGCTTTTAACAAAGTACTTTTACCACAACCATTAGGCCCAATCAATGTAGTAATTTTCCCTTGAGGTATCTGCCAAGTAATATCATGAAGTACACACTTCTTATTAAAAGAAATGGACAAGTTATTAACTTCTATTGCTGTTGTTTCCGTGAAGTTACTATCATTCGATGCTTCTATAGAAGGGGTACTAATCACGTTCGTGTCTACTTTGTGCGTCTGCGATTCAGGTGATGGTACAGTATCCACGTCAGAGCAACCATGAGTTACTTGCTGTATCATACTAGGAGCATGAATTTTTCTAGATTCATCTACATTCATATTACTCTCTCCTCAATAAATATAAGAAAAATGGAGCTCCAAAGAAAGCCATAATAATCCCAACAGGAATCTCAACAGGACTTACTATCGTTCGACCAATCGTATCACTAATAACTAGTACAATGGCTCCCATACAAGCAGAACTAGGAATTAAAAATCGATAATCTGTACCAATAATCATCCTCATAATATGTGGCACAATAAGTCCTACAAATCCAATTAATCCTGCAATACTAACTGCCCCAGCAGCTAATAAAGATGCTACGGCTGTCATTATGAATCGCGTCTGTTCAACTGGTAATCCAAGTCCTTTGGCCGTTTCATCACCCAAGCTCAAAATGGTCAATCGTTTCGCACCCATACCTGCCAATACTAATCCTACAACTGTATAAGGAGCTAATACATACACTTGTGGCCAGCTTCTAGCAGATAGTCCGCCTACCATCCATAACAATGCTCCTTGTACGCGATCACCATAAAAGACTAATAGTGCAGAAATACCTGAACCTAAAAAAGCAGACACAGCCACCCCGGCCAATATAATTCGTGTGGGGCGAATTCCATTTTTCCATGCTAATACATAGACCAAGATTGACGCGCTTAGCGCACCCAAGAATGCTACCATAGGAACAATATATTCATAACTAGGAAATAAAATAAGAACTATAATCCCTGCTAACCCGGCACCAGAAGAAACACCTACAATCTGTGGATCTGCTAAAGGATTTTTCATAACTGCCTGTAATATAGCACCCGATACAGCTAAGCTAGCACCTACTAAGGCAGCCACAATATTACGTGGCAAGCGAATATTCCAAATAACCATTTCCTCAGTTGTACGAATAGTATCTGTCATAATCGTATGAATAATAGTCGATAAGCTAATTTCTACTGCTCCATATATCATCGATATAATTAAAGCTAGAATAGCCATACATGCCAAAGCGATAAGAATAATACCCCTACCCATTGTTCTATTCTTATTACCTAGAATCATAACATTCTCCTATCGTAAAAATAATGAAAAAAGTTGTACCCACACAACCTACTTGCATAAAGTACAACTCCTTTTCTGTAGAATATAATTGCTAATTTTACTTTATAAATAATGAATAGATGTCTTTGTAAGCATATTCTACGTATATAAAATGATAATACGTTACTAGTCACTTCCACAGTAAAGCATAGTACTATTAATGTACAATTATTCTATTACGATTCTATCAATAGCTATACCTTACTATGATCCATATCTCACCTTATACACATTGAGAATATTATTTTTTGCCTTGTACAAATAACATATCATCTCTTTTGACACCTGTATAAAGCAATGCGTTTATAACAGACGCAGCAATAGGACTACCACCTTTATTGCCTTTCACTGTAATGTATGGAACAGGTGATACTTCCATTAAATAATCCTTTGATTCAGCAGCGCCTACAAATCCAACAGGAATTCCTACAATCAATGCAGGCTTAATATTTTCTTCTAAGGCAAGACGCAATACTTCATACAACGCTGTTGGTGCGTTACCAATAGCCACTACTTGACCGTCCAATTGTTTTCCAAATGTACGCATAGCCGCAATCGAACGAGTTACGCCTAATTCCTTAGCCATAGCCGCTACTTTTTCATCTTTAATCAGACAATGTACTTCGTTACCGTGAATTTTTAGTGCTGGTTTACTAATACCTGTGCGAACCATCTCTACATCGGTGAAAATATCCGCCCCATTTTGTAACGCTTCAATGCCTTTTTGAACCGCATTAGGACTAGTACGAACTAAATTAGCATAATCCACATCCCCAGATGCATGAATAGTGCGAGAGTATACTCTGATTTCATCATCTGTTAAATTTAAATCTTTTACATACGGATAAATTAATTCCATACTCTTATCTTCAATTGCTTTAGGATTTTTTACGTAATCCATCGATTTGTTCCTCCCATATATCAAAAAATTCTTCAATAGAATTTGCGATTGGACCATCAATTGCAATCGCCGGTCTATCAATAACAATAACATGTACACCTAGATCAATAGCTGCCTGTAATTTAGTATCTGCGCCCCCTACAAGCCCAGAATTTTTCATAATAACTACATCAGCTTTTGTATCAGCAAACATAACTTTATTCATATCATAACTAAAAGGGCCTTGCATAGCTACAATAAATTTAGGACTCACACCTAACTCTTCCATAATGCCTAACACTTCTGCCGTTGGTAACACTCGAGTCCATACAGATTTATCTTGTAATGCAGGTGCTTGGGCAAAGACTTTCATAGTCTTACTACCAGTAGTTAAATAAATACGTTCCCCTAAGCTACCAGCTAATTGAGCTGCTTCTGCTTCATTAGCTACATGATGCAGTTTATCGTAATTAGGTAATGGTACCTCTTGACGTTCAAATCGAACAAAAGGAATGTGCATTTCTTTAGCTGCCTCTTGTGCTGTAGCAGTCACAATAGCTGCATAGGGATGACTAGCGTCAACTAATACATCGATCTGCTTATCTTTGATCATTTGACACATTGCCTCTTTATCAAGCCTACCCGTATATACTTCAATACCTTCATGCTGTGACAGCTTAGCACCATACGTACTGACTACAGATACAAGAACATTTTCTTGTATTGTTTCTTGAATTCTTACGGCTAAAGTACGTCCATCCAATGTGCCCGCAATAACCCAAATCATAATTTGTATCCTCTAGGTGTGATCATGCGTCCATTTTCAACATATGTATTACTATTGCCAATAATAACTAGTGTTTGCATATCAACTTCTTCTTTTGTAAAGTTTTCTAAATCAGAAATAACCATATGTTGACCTGCACGACCTGCTTTTTGCACAATGCCTACTGGAGTCTTAGGATCTCTATGTTGTAACACCAACTCTCTAACTTCATCTAAATGAGTAATTCTTTTTTTACTTCTTGGATTATATAAAGCAATAACCATATCTCCTTCTGCACAAAGGGAAGCACGTTTTTTTATCAAATCCCATGGTGTCATCAAATCACTTAAACTGATGACAGCAAAATCATGCATTAATGGAGCCCCTAATACAGATGCTGCCACATTAACAGCGCTCAATCCAGGAATGATTTCAACAGTAGGGCGCTTTTCTACATCTATTTTGTTAGCTAATTCAATAACTAATCCTGCCATTCCATAAATACCAGAATCTCCACTTGATACAACAACTACTTCATGCCCTTCTACCGCTAAATCTACAGCTTGTTGACACCGATCTACTTCTTGCATCATCGCAGTACCTACAGTTTTTTTATTGCCAATCAAATCTTTAATTAACTCTAAGTATGTTAAATACCCTACTACTCGATCAGCCGCTAAAATCGCTTCTCGTGCTTGCGGTGTCATAAATTCTTCATTACCTGGTCCAATGCCGATAACTTTAATTCTACCTGTGCAATGGCTACCGTTGTTTTGGGATATATTGTTTTCTTTTGTATTAATGTCTGGCTTTGTGCCATTAATAATGCTGTTGTCTCGCATACGTTTCCTACTCCTATAGTCTTTTTAACAAAATCAGATGTTGATATATTAGAATTTTCTACAATAGATGCTATTTCTTCTTGTGTAAAAAATGTAATGGGCCAATGTAATTCATTGACGGCCTCTAATAGCCCCTCTTCATCAGCTTTAACAATAACTGATGCTGCACTCATTACACTTTTATATGATCTCCCTATATTCTTTAATGAATTTTGAATAGCCTCCATAATTAATATTTTAGAAGTATTGCGCCTACAACCAATACCGATTGTCATGGTAGGAGGACGCAATACTAATGCATGAGTGCTTATATTATGTGGTAAATTAAGCAATTGATCTGTTACAATTACACAAGGTCCCTCTTCTTTATTGATTTCTTTGGATGTACCATTAACTATTGATACCAATGTAACGGGAATTACTAACTGTGATTCACCCAATATTTTTCTCGTAAACTCTTGAATAAAAGAACTATATTCTCCTGCTAGAACTAATGAATTATCAATATAGTACGAAACACTCTGTTTTTCTACAATCGCAGCATTCACTCGTTTTAACACAGAAAAATCATCGACTCGAAAATGTAGTTTTCTCGCAATAACATCGGGTGCTGGATATCCATTCACATCAGTAGCTGTTGTAATAACCGGCTCTGCATTGACTCCTAAAGCAATCTCTGATGCCCATTCATTAGCTCCACCCAAATGTCCTGATAGCAGGCTAATCGCATAATGTCCTGCTTCATCCATAACCACAATGGCTGGATCAAGAGACTTATGCTTAATAAACGGAGCAATCATTCTTACTACAATGCCGGTGGCCATAATGCAAAGAATACGATCGTAATTCAGAAATAAGTCTTCCATCAACGGTTTCATCGTTGAAAATAAATAGGCCTTTTTACCGCTTATTTTTCCATCCTTTTCATAGCAATCTGCGTCAGGGATGACTTCTGCTTTAATACGTTGTCCTAATAGAGCCGCCTTCTTAGTTACAGAAATAATTGCTGTCTTCATTACTCTTTAGCACTCCGATACATATGACTAAATCCCTTATCATATAATTTAGATAACTCATAGTCACTATCTAGCACATGACTAACTACAATCATTGCCTGTCGTATAACTCCTTCATTTTGTACAATATCACAAATAGTCTCTAAAGTACCACGAATGATGCGTTGATCTGGCCATGAAGCTTTTACAACAATAGCTACTGGTGTTGTTTTATCATAACCGCCTTCAATCAGTTGCTCTACTACCTTATCCATCATTTGTACACTCAAAAAGATACACATAGTAGCCTCATGAGATGCTAACATAGATAACTTTTCTTTAGGAGGCATCGGTGTACGACCCTCCATACGAGTAATAATAACTGTTTGCGATACATTAGGTAATGTATATTCTTGTCGTAACGCAGCAGCTGTTGCTAAAAATGAACTAACTCCAGGAGTCACTTCATAAGAAATATCTAATTCTTGTAAACGATCCATTTGTTCTTGAATAGCTCCGTAAATTGCTGGATCTCCTGTATGCAAGCGAACGACTTGTTTATGATTAGCCACGGCGGTCTTTATTACTTCAATTACTTCATCAAGATTCATTGTGGCACTATTATAAATTTCGCACTCCGCTTTACAAGCTTTTAAAATTTCAGGATTCACAAGTGATCCAGCATAAATAACAACATCAGCTTCTGACACGAGGCGATACCCTTTACGAGTAATTAACTCTGGATCTCCAGGGCCAGCTCCGACAATATGTACTTGTGCCATATTATTTCTCCTCTTTTCTTTTAATCGCAGTAACAATAAAAATAGGGCTTAATGGATTCATTAAATGATAAGGTCCTGCTTTACGATACCGATTAACTTGAACTTGAAATCCTTCATACGTAAATGGACGACCTTTTAACTCTTTTAAAATAGCAGCACCTGTTTCCATAGTCACTGCAGTAACTACTAATCTGCCATCTATTTTTAAAAGTCGTTGTGCTTCATCCACAATGCCACTTAAATTACCTGCACTACCACCAATAATAACCGCATCTAAGGTCGGTAAATTTTCCATACCTTCAGGTGCTTTTGACTCAATAATCGTCAAATTTTTTACATTAAATTTTTCTGCATTTTGCCGAATTAAATCCGTTGCTTTCTCAAAGCGTTCAATCGCATATACATGTCCTTTTGAGGCACCTAATGCCGCTTCAATGGAAATAGATCCGGTCCCTGCGCCTACATCAAGAATAATACTATCTTCATCTACACGCGCTTCATTCATGACAATCATACGAATTTCTTTTTTCGTCATTGGTACTTCACCACGAATAAATTCGTCATCGTCTATACCAAAAAAATGTCTCATCCCATCACCACCAATACAGAATGACAAAAACCTTCTAAGTGAATCATCTCTTCTAGCGTTCTACGCTCGATATGTTCATCTTCATAACTCAATCTTTCACAGGCGGCCGCTTTCGTAGTAGGAGGCCACCCCAATTCAATTAAATATGCTGCAATCTTAGCAGGATTATATTCATTGTCCGTTAAGAAGCCCATTTTTTTCCCTTTGTGATATGCTAACTTTTCTACTGCTGGCACTCTTCCATGAAAGCTCATTAAATCTGCATCTTGCCAAACTTCATGCAATCTTGCAAAAGCAAATGTCATAGAACTTAGTCCTGGTATTACCTCCATAGGCACATGAGGAAATTTCTTTTTCAAATACGGCAACAAACTATAGTAGCCTGTATCACCGCTTACCATGACAGTCACATCATGATGTAGTAACTGCTCTTCTATAAATGCTGTCAACTCTCCTAACTTACCTGTAATCGGATACGTTACTTGTTGTTCTGTAGAAAAATCAGCTAATGCTCGTTCACTACCTACTAAGATAGTTGCACGACGAATGATGTCTAATCCTTTTGGCACCACATAATCAGGATTACCAGGTCCAATGCCTACGACATACAAGGTATGTTCCATCGTTCTTCTTCTCCTATTTCTTTTGCACGCTTGTCAACGGCTAATATTTCACCTTTTAATGTAGCTATAATAATGCCTACCTTTGCTTCATTCGCGATATATCTTTCAGATCGCATAGAGGCTCGATCCGCAATGCGTTGATACACATTAGTTAAACCAGCTTCCTCTAAAATAGGCATAACTGCTTCTGTTGTTTGACAGGCAAATAATTTTTGTGCGACTTCGGTTGAAGCCCCTTCTAGTGCAGCATAAGCAACTAGACTCTCCATGCGACCATCGCTCATACGATTATGCGTATGAAAGCTACCACTAGCTAATTTAATTAGCTTACCTACATGTCCAATAATTACAATTTGCTTAAACCCAATTTCTACGCACTTTTCTAACATAAACCCAATAAAATTACTAGTTTCTGCCAATTGATTTTTTTCTAACCCTAATACATTACAAGCAATGTCTTCTCCAATACGTCCTGGCGTTAAGATAGCAGTTTTACAACCATTAGCTTTCATTACCTGCAACTGCGGTACTAAGGAATTCTTAAATCCTTCTTCACTCATTGGTTTGACAATCCCCGTAGTACCAATAATGGAAATGCCACCTTCAATTCCCAATGTATGATTGAGAGTTTTCTTGGCTAGTCGTTCTCCATCTGGTACACTAACTGTAACTTGCACACCAATCCCCTTAGGGCCTAACGCAAAATCCTCAAATACAATTTTCATCATGCGCCTTGGTCCAGGATTAATAGCAGGTTCTCCTTTAGGGGTAGATAGGCCATCTTTTGTAACAGTTCCTACGCCAAATCCAGCGGCAAAAGTAAGCTCTCCACTAGTATTTAACTCAATAGTAGTTACTATATCTGTACCATGAGTTACATCTGGATCATCTCCCGCATCTTTCATGATTGTGACCTGTGCCGATGTATCAGACAAGATGATAATGCTCTTTACAGGCACTTGAATATGCTGACCTTGTGGATTTTCAATGATAACTTTTTCTGCTTGTTTATGATCTAATAATGCCAACAAGCCGGCCTTCATGCCTGCTGTGGCACAAGATCCAGTTGTATAGCCACCCTTCATCTCTTCTGGTTTTAATTGAGCCATGGTTCCTCCTTTTCAGATGGTATCAGCTATTTATATAATTAGTAATAGCCCAAATTAATTCACTAGTATAACTATATGAATAGCCCAAATTAATTCACTAGTATAACTATATGGTCCTAGTCAATTGAAAAGGTATCGAGTATATTGCAACTAGTCAACATCTCAATATAAGCATGTATAATCGAAAACTTATAATAAACTACTGAGTTACCAATTATGCGTTAATGGTCATAATAGAGTGCCTTACGTCACTCCATACATTACGAACGGAAATTAACAAATTGCAATTCTACTGGTACATCCAAGTCTTTTAACATTTGAATAACAGATTGCAAGTCATCTTTATCTTTACCAGACACACGCACCTGATCTTCCTGAATCGACGCATTGACTTTTAATTTCATGCCTTTAATAGCCTTAACAACATCTTTAGCGTTCTCTTTAGAAATACCTTTTTTGATAGTAATAATTTGTCGTACTGTACCACCTGATGCTGATTCCACTTTTCCATACTCTAGGTTTTTTAGTGACACATTCCTCTTCACCATTTTCCCTTTTAATACATCAATGACAGCACTTAATTTATAATCATCATCTGCTATAATTTTAAGACTGTCACCATCTAGTGTAATTTCACATTTACTACCACGAAAGTCATACCGTGTACCAATTTCCTTTTGTGCTTGATTAACTGCATTAGTCACTTCTTGCATATCCACTTCAGATACTACATCAAACGAACAGTCTTTAGCCATATATGTAAACCTCCTAAAATTATAATCTATAACTATTTTATTTTACCATATATTCATCTATTTCGTCCCTTTATTTTCTATAAATATTTAAATTTTTATATATAGTTTTCTCCACATAACAATATGTATACTTATGCTTAATCATATCCATTCTATCTAGCATATAGTATAATAAATTCATACTATTAATTTTATGATACATTGCATCAATCTATTGTAAAAATAAACCCTATAAAATTTTTCTCAAATAAAATAAATACATCGCAAATTTGCATCATACTCATAGCGGTAACTTATTACATATAACTCATTTTTAGTAAGTTCATACAACTATAATACCTAGTATTACATATAAGCTATCTCAAAAAATTTAAATAACGGGACTTCTTATGCAGCCATTATTAACAATACCTATCAACAAAAATATTCACTCCATTTCGATTAATCACGCTATTAAAAAAGCACATATTTCTCAAGCTATGCGACGTAAGCTTAAAAATCAAGGCACCTTTCTATGCAACCAAGTTCCCTGTAACTGGAACACTCTGTTACATGGAGGAGATATATTATCCGTGTTTTTAGAAGAGAAACAATCCTTTTCTCCCTATGAATTCCCCCTCTCTATTGTCTATGAAGATGACTACATCATAGTAGTAGATAAGCCTTATAATTTATTAGTCCATCCCACTTCTACAGAAAGATTACATACCCTTGCAAATGCTGTGACTTACTATTATCAACAAACAAATCAACACTCTTCTTTCCATCCAGTACATCGGCTCGATAAAAATACATCTGGTCTTATTATCATTGCTAAATCTGCCATCGTACAACATGCTTTCACTAAACAACATACCCCGATTTATAAGGTATACCAAGCCATTGTAGAGGGGAGTTTGCCCATAGCATTAGGCACCTTACATTGGCCTATAGGAAGACGTACTGGTAGTATCATTGAACGAATTTGTACGAGTAATGGCAAATTAGCTCATACTGATATTCAAGTAATACGTCGCTATGCGCAGTATACTCATATACAATGCATTTTACACACAGGTAGAACACATCAAATCCGTGTGCATTTAGCTCAATTAGGCTATCCTTTACTAGGTGATGATATATATGGTGGTTCCTTACGTTATCTCTCACGCCATGCTTTACATGCTATAGGGCTGCAATTCGTCCACCCCATGACAAAAAGAGAGGTAATACTATCTTCTCCACTACCTTCGGATATGAAAGCACTATTGATTCACCCCCAATAACAAACTATCATCTACACTCAGTAGATCAAAAATGCCTTACCACACATGACAACGTCCCTCTAAAAAAGTATTAATTCGTTCTTTTAATGAATTACCTATAGCACTTTATCTAAGTTCTTGCTATACTTAATTTGATATATGCACTTATTTCAATTACTATCATCACACAAATGTGTGTGTAGCTAAGGAGGAATACTAATGCCATTAGTAACAACAACAGAAATGTTCGAAAAAGCCTATAAAGGCGGTTATGCGATTGGTGCTTTCAATGTAAATAATATGGAAATCGTACAAGGCATTGTAGATGCGGGCAAAGCAGAACAATCTCCATTAATTCTTCAAGTATCTGCTGGTGCAAGAAAATATGCTAAACATATTTATCTTGTAAAATTAGTAGAAGCAGCTTTACAAGATAGTGAAGATTTACCAATTGCCTTACATCTTGATCATGGAGATTCCTTTCAGATTTGTAAAGACTGTATTGATGGTGGTTTCACATCTGTCATGTATGATGGATCTCATTTAGATTTCGAAGAAAATATTAAAATAACAAAACAAGTTGTAGACTATGCTCACGCTCATGGTGTTGTAGTAGAAGCTGAATTAGGACGTCTTGCTGGTGTAGAAGACGACGTGAATGTCAGTGATAAGGATGCACGTTTTACAGACCCTGAACAAGCGGTTGAATTTGTAGAACGAACTGGTGTTGACTCCTTAGCCATTGCCATTGGTACAAGTCATGGTGCCTATAAATTTAAAGGTGATCCATATTTAGACTTTGACCGATTAGAAAAAATTGGCAATTTGTTACCAAACTTCCCTATTGTACTACATGGTGCCTCTTCTGTATTACCTGAATTTGTAAAAAAATGTAACGAATTCGGTGGCAATATTCCAGGTGCTCAAGGTGTTCCAGAAGAAATGTTGCGCAAAGCTGCTACAATGGCTGTCTGCAAAATTAATATTGATACTGATCTACGCTTAGCCATGACTGCATCTGTTCGTGAATTTTTACAAAAAAATCCTTCCGAATTTGATCCGCGTAAATATCTTGGTCCAGCTCGTAGCGCTATTCAAGGCATGGTACAACATAAAATTAAAGATGTACTAGGTTCTTCTCATAAAATCTAATGCTACCATCTGTTTCAGAAAAGACGGTGACTCTCATAAGATTCACCGTCTTTTATATTGAGTAAACTTCCTCATATATGCTACAATTGATAATTGAAGTATATACATTTATGCGTAATGTGCATTATATAATAGTATCCATATCGATAATGATATGGTAGGAGTGATTATGGTCAATCGATTTTTAAAAGGAACTTTTATCCTGACTATTGCAGGTTTTGTCGTTAAAGCTATTGGCAGTATTAATTGGATTTTACTGTCTCGCATTTTAGGTGGTGAAGGCATTGGTATTTATCAAATGGCTTTTCCCATTTATCTACTTGCCTTGCAAGTATCAAGTGCTGGTATCCCCATTGCTATCTCTATTATAACTGCTGAAAAACTAGCTCTCAACGACTATAAAGGGGCCTCTCGCGTTTTCAAATTATCTTTTAATTTGTTATTTATTACAGGCTTACTTTTTAGCGTGCTCACCTTTTTCGGTGCCGATTGGTTTATTGCAAGTGGGTACATTCGTGAAGCTAGAGCCTATTATTCAATCATCGCTTTAGCACCTGCCATTTTTTTCGTCACTCTCATCTCTTGTTTTAGAGGTTATTTACAAGGGTGGCAACTAATGACACCAACAGCTATCAGTCAAATTATAGAACAACTCTTACGAGTTGTCGTTATGCTGGTAGCCGCTGCTATTTTACTACCTTATGGTCTAGATAAAGCGGCCGGTGGTGCTAGTATGGGTGCTGGTATTGGTGCATTTGGTGCCTTACTTGTTCTTCTTTACTATTACTGGAAATTACCTAAAGCCCCGTCTCAAGGAGAACTCTATCAAGGTGTACAGGAAACCTCAAGTTCAATTTTATCCCGTTTAATCAGATTAGCTATTCCAATTTCTTTGGCAAGCATTATGTTGCCATTAGTAGCTAACTTAGATTTATTTATCGTACCCCGTCAATTAGAAGTAGCAGGCTATTCCACTGCGCAAGCTACAGAGCTATTTGGTTACTTAACAGGTATGGCTGTACCACTCATTAATCTTGCAACGATTATTACAGCTGCATTAGCCACAAGTATTGTTCCTGCTATCTCTAATTTAGTAGCCAAGAAAGATGGACAAGGCATATTTTATCGTACTGCTGGAGCAATGCGTATGACATTTTTAGCCACTGTGCCTTTTAGTATTATGTTATTTGTACTAGCTAAACCTGTGGTTACATTAATTTATAATGCACCTCGCGCCGAAGAGGCAACACAAATCTTAGCGATTGCTATTTTCTTTTTAGGACTACATCAAGTGACAACTGCCATTTTACAAGGCCTTGGAAAACCTACATTGCCAGTTATCAATATGGCACTTGCTTGTATTGTAAAAGTTATATTAAATTGGAACTTAACTGCCATTCCTTGGTTAGGTATTGCAGGTGCTTCCTATGCTACTGTAGCAGATATTGCATTTGCAGCCATTTTAAATCTATTCTATATAAAAAAATATACAGGATATTTCCTAGATATATCCATCCTTTGGAAAAATGTAGTAAGTGCCACCATTATGGGGGTTATTATGTATCTATCATACCATGCATTAGAGCCAACAATGCCTATGGTATTTAACTTTCTATTAATCGGTATAGAAGGCGGTGCTTCCTATATCGTAATTATGATACTAGTGAAAGGCCTTAATAAACACGATGGTGCCAGAATGCCATTACTAGGAAGGTTCTTTCAGTAAATAAAAACTATCCTTAAGCAAAGCTTCTTTGTTAGAAATTTTGTCTAAGGATAGTTTTATTATTTCTACTTACAGTTACAAGACTTTATATATTTCCACACTCTTTCTAAATAACTGCATGTTACTATTTCTTCTTTTCAATGATATCATTAGAACAATGCATCACTCTATGCTTACTATAATGCCAACCACGACGATCATCATATGCATCCGGTGGATCCACTTTAAAGCATTCAAAAAGTTCCATTTGAGCGGCTAAGGAAAGTTGTTTCTCATTTCTAAGCGATTTGCACCGAGATGAACCTCTACTAGTAGTTACGCCACTACTAGAATGCCGTCGTCTAGTAATTCCCAATTCTTTTCTAATCAATCTCACTTGTTCTTCTATTTTACGTCTCATACGATCACAAGGTGTAACACCATTATAATAACCATAAATCTGCTCATAAATCAAACCCGTTTTTTTACAAAACGTTTCTAAATCTAGGGTTGTACTTTCAATAAGTTCTGGTATCGATTTTCTCGTATTAATCATGCCGCACTCCTCATATAATATATGAATTCAAGTATCAATCTTTCAAATACGTGTAAGAAGAATGTATTTCAACTATTTTATAAGTTTTTTTATTGTATCCTCTACAAATCGTTCTTTATTCTGTCTTAGTAATTTCAATCGTTTCAACAAATTATCTTCTTCTTCACATTTTTCTAAATAGGCATTTACAAATTGTTCTTCTTCATTCTTAGAAAGAATTGGAATTTGAATCCCCGATAAATCACTAATACTGATGGTTTTAATCGTATTTCCTTTTACAATTTTATCTAACTCTCTTTGCCCCACACTACTATTTAAGTAGCTCATAAGATATATAGGATTGATTCTCTCCTCACTACTTACAATCATATATAAATTACCATTACAAAGAATGTCTTTCTTTTCCATATCGCGCACCATTGCTGCTTTAAATGGTGCCAATTTGCTCATTATAATTGTATTCTTACCAATCTTAGGGCTCTTATAGTCCAAATCCTCTTTTAATGATGCCACAGTATCTAAATCGATAAATTCACTCACTATATCCTTAGGTGTGATATATCTGATAGAAGTATTTGTCTCACTTATCATTTGATCTAATTCATTCGCTCGTAATAAACTACCACGACTAATTTTACAAGCTTTACCTAACTCTATAGTAGGAGAAGAAAACTCCATACCTTTCCCATAACGACTAGGCGTAAAAATATACTCCTGGTCTTCGATAGCAGGAATCGAAATAATTAATGACCTATCATTGCTAAGATATAATTTTTTAATATCATCTATATTATCTTCTAATAATGTATTTTGTCTTCTACCTTTTGTAAAGATGTCGGTGGCATCAATCATTTTCAACGTTTTATTCCCCTCTGAAAATATAAGTATCGCCATAGGAGTTAGATTATTATATAGTAAATTAGGTGGTAATTGAATAATTGCTTGTAGCAACCCTTTTGTAACAATCCCTTTTCTTAATATAGATTGTGCTACATTATCTAGTGCACTAATAGGAAGAAGTGCCACTATTAATTCATTATTACTACTTATACTATTCAATCTACTAAGAACAGTCCCCCATATACCACGACTTAAAGCCTTTTCTAAATCGTTTACATCAAAACCATGATATATACTACTAGGTGTATTAACTAAATTATTTTCTTCTATAAAAGAATGCCTATTTCTACTCATATCTACATCGCTTTTTTTCCCTTTTTTTAAAGGATACATAATACGTATAGTGCCACACTTGGCTTCTTCTAGTTCTTCTACCTCTTTTTTATAATAATATGTAATGATACTATCTAATACGCCACCCTTTAAACGTACCAACATTTCCTCTTCTTCACTAGCTACGTATACTCTGAATTCTTTTGCATAACCTTCTAAAGCCGCATAGACAAAAAAGAACGAATTACTGCCAGTCCATATATTGCCATTTTTTTGTTTTCTATCAATTAGCGTATCTATTAATTGATATACTGACATTGATACATTAGATCGCAACAAATCAGAAAATAATATATAGGCAGCCAATTCACATGTAGACATCTCTAGAAGTTCATCTGAAATATGACCATATCTACATAAGGTATCTTTAATCAAGTTATCTAATTGCACATGGCGGTCCATCATGTCACTTTCAAAAATACTCTGTCTTCCTCGTCCTTTTATTTTATTCATATAGGCAAACATAACAATAACAATTTGCTCAATATCTCTCCTTGGCGCACGAGGTCTCATAGTAATCTTTTTATTAATTCTAAAAATAATATCTTGTATTGCTCCCTCTGATAATCCCTGTAATTCTAATGCCAATTGCTTATTCATACTAGCCAACTCCTTTTCATAAATACATCTTTTGGTTTTTTTTAACCACTTCATGTCATTAAAATACATCAACATGTATTTTATGTCAATGGTTTTTTTTAACCATTTTTATTTATTTAAAAAAAATGGCTATACACACATATGCATAGCCATCTTCTGAGTATATAAAAATAAATTATTTAATAGGGCCGAACCATTTTTCATAAATTTTTTGATACGTACCATCTTCTTTAAGTTCTTTTAAAGCTTTATTAATTTGTTGAAGTAATTCTTTATCATCTTTGCGAACACCCATAGCAATGCCTGGAGAATCAGTTGGTTGTCCTGTTAATTTTAAGTCTTTACTTGCCCCTTGTGCGAGATAATATTTAGCTACTGCTGTATCTAATATAGCCGCATCAACTGTACCCGCTTGTAATTCCATGAACATTTGAGAATTTCCATCTACTTCTTTCACAGTTGTACCAGGAATTTTATGTGCCATTTCAACAGGAACAGTACCAATTTGTACAACAATACGTTTATTAGCTAATGAGTCAAAATCTTTGATATCCGTATTGTCCTTTCGAGTGATAATACTAAATCCCCCATCATCATAATAAGAATCTGAGAAATTGATTGCTTTTTCACGTTCTGGTGTTGGATTCATACCAGATGCAATAACATCGATATCTTTCGATTGTAAGGCTGGCACTAACGCATCAAAGCCCATGCTCTTAAATTGGTATTTATATCCCATTTTTTCAGCAAGTGCCTTTGTTAGATCCATGTCAAATCCTACATATTGATCATTTTCAGAAAACTCAAATGGAGGAAATGTGGTTTCAGCACCAAATGTTAAGACTTTCTCCTTTGATTCTTCATTACCACAACCAGCAAACAAGCCAACAGCCAAAATTCCTACTGTTGCCACTAAGGCTAGTTTTTTTACTGTTTTGCTCATACAATTAAACATAACTAACTCCTTTCACACTTCTATACGAATTATAAATGTATATCTATTTGATAATTATACATCACTAGTATATAATTATCAATATAAAATTAAAATTAATTAATTTCTACTGCATATATATACATAATATACATTTCAAGACAAGGAGAATGTGATATGAATCAATTACAACAGATATTTATCAAGGAAATTAGTAAGCATATATCCACTGCGGAACATGTAAATCATCAATTGGCCACACATCCTGAGTTATCTGGGCAAGAATATGAATCATCAAAATTATTATGTACTATCTGCGAATCTGCTGGTATGAATGTGGAACGTGATTTTATTGGCTTGCCTACGGCATTCCGTGCGAATGTAGTACGTGCTAATAATCCGCAAGGTAAATTAGCCATTTTATGCGAATACGATGCTTTACCAGATATTGGGCACGGGTGCGGACATTGTGCAAGTGGTAGTATGAGCCTATTAGCTGCATTAACATTGCACGAAATGTACAATACTAGTTCTATGGCTAACTCATCTACAATGGATATCGACCTCATTGGGACTCCTGATGAAGAAGCTACTGGTTGCAAAGTTGATATGGTTAAGGCTGGTATTTTTAAAGACTATGACTATGCTATTATGGTTCACCTCGATGGAATCGAATCACGAGCTAAGGCTCAATTTTTAGCTCTTGATAATTTTAGAGTTCGCTATCACGGTAAAACAGCTCATGCTGCTTCTAACCCTTGGGATGGTGTAAATGCATTAAATAGTGTGCAACTAGCCTTAACAGCAATCGACATGTTGCGTCAACAGGTGCGCCCTGAAACACGTATCGGCAGTTGGATTATTACTGGTGGAAAAGCGGCCAATGTCATACCTGACTTTGCTGAATTTGAATGTTGCATTCGTCATACAGACAGACAATACCTTAATACAGTTACTGAAAAAGTAAAGAAGATCTTTGAGGCCGCCGCTATGGCAACTGGTACAACGGTAGACTATACATTTTATGGTAATCCTTACGATAATATGAACATAAATCAAAATGGTATTACTCTTCTTGAAGATATTATGACGCAACTGAACATCGACTTTAACCCTAATCCCCCTACAGAATTAGGCAGTTCTGATATTGGATCTGTTAGCTTTCAGTGTCCCGCCTTCCATCCATACTTACGATTAGCTGGCAAAGATAAAGTGTGTCACACTATTGAATTTGCTAATGCTATGTTAGAACCTACCATCACAAAAACTATTCAAGAAGGAGCAATGATTATCGGTGTATCATTATTAGAGTTAATGAGTCATCCTCAAAAACTAAGAGCTATAAAAGAAGAATTTTATCACTCTATAAATAATCTATAATACGCTAATATAATAACTACATTCTCTAACAATAAAAAATAGTAACATGGTACAATCACTGATAGTCACTACACTAGACTATCACGATACAACACCATGTTACTATTTTTATATACGTTTATGCACTATTTATATCATCACACTATAACTATATATAGATATAAGAATAGATGAAACCCAATCACTTATGACTCACCTTAGATTAAATCTTCCTTATCTATTTTCAATCATGCCCTATGTCATACACACTATTATAAAGGACTCTATTGACTATATTGTATGTTTCCAACGTCGTCGAATAATTGCTGGATGTGTAATTTGCAAGGAATCCATTAATTCGCCTACTACATTATGCCGTTGTTCAAGCACTTCATAGGCTTGTAATAAATATTGCTCATTAATATCAATTCGTTCGGCTACACTAAAATAATTTTTTACATCTCTATGATTATATTCTGCTAAACGCACTATAAGCGGCATAGTAGGATATTGTTCTTGCCACTCATGTAAGCCTTGACTTAAATCATCTGCTAACGCTTCTGGTCCTGCAAATTCTCCATGGATCCACTGGCTAATAATTAAAAAATTATTATACGCAATACAGCTTTTACATATATCATTAACTGGTAAATTAACAGTCATCCCTAATGGTCGGTATTGACGGTCTAAGGTCTTAGCATATGCATATACTTCATTAAAATAGCGCTCATCGTCATCAACTAAAATACCTGGTTCATAGAATAAACTCCAACCAATAACGGAAGAGTGGTTTTTGTCTCGATTCATAATTGCTTTTACAATATTTAAATGACTTTGCATTACTCGAATCTTGACATCTGCTTGTGAATAATAGGATCCTTTATCATCAAAGTCGGCTACATTTTTAATTCCCATACCCGCAGCGGATATTTCATCAATCACTAATAATCCCATTTGATCAGCTAAGGTAATGATATACTCAGGCAATGTATAACCACCGCTAAAAATACAATTACCTCCTAATTCTAATAGACGAATTAATTCCCGTCTCGCCATAATAGGACTTGCAGTCATAGCGTCTACATGGCGCCCATCAACGCGTACACCTCGCAATATAACCTGTTTGCCATTAATACACCAAGTTTGATTATCTATTTCAATGGTGCGAATCCCTATAGGAAGGGAATACGTATCATGATGCTTTCCCAATCGACTAACATCAAAATCAAGTCGATATAAATACCCATCACCAATATCCCATAAATGCGGTGTATGAATAAGTAACCGTCCATTGCCCCCTACGCTAGTAGCAACCACACGACCTTCTCGATCCCGCAAAATGGCTGTTACTAAACAATTGCCTTTAATTTTTACCATGTAATGAATAACGGCTTCTTCTGGAGTTACTTTTTCTATATGATAATCTACATCAGTAATCCGGTTTTGAGGCACTGTACACAAATGCACAGAAGCATATAGACCCGTAGGCACTGGATAATCCGAATGATTTACATTTACTTTTCGTCCATCTGCCCCTACACGCACATGCCCTGTTGGTAAATCATAAGGAGTAATACCGTTACTAATCTGTATAACAATTTTATTTTCTTCCCCATAACGAATTTGCCGGGTTATATCAATAGCAAATGGTATAAATACACCTTCATGACGACCAGCTACCGATCCATTTACATATATTTCTGCTCGACGTCCTACGCCTTCAAAATGCAAATATACAGTTTCTCCTAACCATTCTTTTGGTATAAACATAGTACGTTCATACCACATGGTGCCACTAAAAGAACGCTCTGTAGGCTTGATAAAACTATCTTGTATGTCAGCTGGTACATTAACTACAGTTCGTTTTGGTATTCCTGCTTCCCAACCAATTTGATTTTCATCGAACGCAAAATACCATGATCCATCTAATGGAATACTATGTCGAAATTCGTTATCTATAGGATATAATAACTCCATAAGACGCCTCCTCTAATTATTACCATGTTCTCATCTATAAGTATATATGATACATCTACCATAATACAACTATAGTTTTATCCCTTATTATAAGGATTATGTATTCTATACTATAACTATACAACATATGTAAAGACTATATAGTATCAATCTATCTAAATATCTGCCAATACCATATGCTATCCTATATTTATACTGTACTACTCTATTAAATCAATAGTATACAAAAGTTATCAGTTAAAAATAAATCTACCTTATTATTCTCGTCTATCCTATTGCATAGGTAACTTAGAATCAATACACTAGTATTTGGTGTGTAAATCTGTTTATTAACTATCGCGTAGGTAGCTTAAAAATACATATATTAATTTGACTTCTTCTTGTGCAGGTTAACTACCCCATAGTTAGCAAAGAGTAAAACTCTTGTCTAAGAGGAATATCCGTCTCAAAAATTCCTCCTAAGGAAGCCGTTTTAGTAATAGTTCCAGGCTTTCTAATACCTCGGGATGTCATACATGCATGTTCTCCACGAATAACGACGATAATATCTTTTGTATCTAATACTTCCTCTAAAATCTCTCTAATATCATCACCAATTCGTTCTTGTAGTTGTAGCCTCTTGCCTACCAAATCAGCAATTCTAGCCACTTTTGATAAGCCAATCACTTTATTATTAGGAATATATCCTACACTAACGTCCATATTATACATAAGTGCTAAATGGTGTTCACAATAACTAAATATAGGAATATGTGTAACAGTGACTAAACTCCCCGTTTTAACTTCTTCAAATACTTTTCCAAACTTTTCCGCAATCTCATGATTAGAATAACGAATACCTTCAAATACTTCTTGATACATGCGAGCCACACGGTCTGGTGTTTCTAATAATCCTGGCCGATTAGGATTTTCTCCCAATTCAATTAATAATTCTCGTATTAATGCTGCCACGCGTTCTTCATTAATTTCTTGTTTCATATTATACCCCTCTCGCATTAGGGTCCCAAATAAATTTATGCATCTGCAATTGCATCCGAACACACTCTAAGTGATGCATCATGATAAAATCAACAATACGTGCAGGTTCAATCACACCAAATATAGGACTAACAAATATTTCTAATCCATCAATAGTTGGTAATAGTTCCGTCACCACTTGTTTCATTTTCCATAAATCTTCATCAGTACCTACTACAAATTTAATGACATCTCCTGACTGTAAATAATTAAAATTCTCTAAAAGCATCGCATGATTCATTGCACTTGATGGTGATTTATAATCAAGAGTATAGATAATATGGCCTTTATAATGCGCTAGATTAGACATGTCACAATTGTTACTATGTTTTTTAGGGAGTATATAACTATTGCTATCAGTAATTTCCCTATTCTCGATTTTCTCCTCTAATTTTTTTTGGCTAGCGTGAGAGAATGCATATTCTTTTTTATTAAAATTTGTAGTATCTCGCAATTTCTCAAATGGCAACAATGAAACAGCTCCGTTTGTTTCTATATTAATTTCATAGCCAAGAGTAATTAATTCTTCTAGTAGAGGGTATACTTCTTCCTTATGTAATAATGGCTCTCCACCAGTTAATGTAATACGTCTATAGCCTAGTTGATTAACCATAGCTATTATATCAGGAATCGACATGTTGCGATAATCGTTACCTTCCACAGCGTACATGGTATCACAATAGGAACACCGAAGGTTACAATCAAACAAGCGAATAAAGGTAACAGGATATCCACTACGAATACCTTCACCATCAATAGATGTAAAAATTTCATTAACTTTTATCATAATTGCCCCATATAGACTTCAATAGGTAGTCCAGGTTGTACATAACAGGCTTCATTACCTTCCGTTTCTTGCACAACGGCTTTATAGCAACTAGGGATGGTATCCACTATCCATTTTGCCATATTTTCTGCCGTTGGATTAAGTCCATCCTTAAATGGCACAATATCATTAATAATATGATGATCAAATACATCATGAATTTCTTTTTTTATATGTGTGAAATCAATGACCATACCATCTTTATTTAATTCTTCTGCGTAACAATACACCGTAATAATCCAATTATGCCCATGTAAATTTTCACATTTGCTTTGATATGAGAGATGTAATTGATGTGCTGCAGATATTTCCATTCTCTTTGAAATAAAATACATAAATTTTTCATCCTTATAACATTTATTTTTTATTCGTAACTAGTGGTGATAGGAAATTATTTCATCATATTCCTATATAATTACTCACTCTCTAAAATCATACTATATAGCTACATAAAAATATATGTGTTAACTATAGAAATTACTTATAGAGATTCATCAAAGTCTAATACAGAAAACTTTATATCCACCATAAACTACATATATTATATACTACAAAAAAAGACTATAGTATATAATACTACAGTCTTTCATAACTATCTACTATGCATTTTTAGCGATTTCAACTAATTTAGCAAATGCAACTGCATCATTAACAGCCAAATCAGCTAACATTTTACGGTTAACTTCCACGCCAGCTTTAGTTAATCCAGCAATAAAGCGACTATAGCTTAAACCATTATTACGGGAAGCAGCATTAATACGAGCAATCCATAATCTACGGAATTCACCTTTTTTAGCACGACGGTCACGACGCGCATAGAATAATGCTTTCATTACTGTTTCATTAGCTTTTTTAAATAAACGGCTACGAGTACCGCGATATCCTTTCGCTAATTTTAAGATTTTTTTATGACGAGCATGGGCTGTAACGCCTACTTTAATTCTAGCCATTATACATTTCCTCCAATATTACTATCTAATATTTACAATTTACTACTTATAGAACGATTAAGCGTAAGGTAACATCTTAACTACACGTTTATAATCAGATTTACTTACTAATGTTGCTTTACGCAAATTACGTTTACGAGCTGGAGATTTTTTTTCTAAAATATGGCTTTTAAACGCTTTCGCACGCTTAAATTCACCAGTACCTGTTGCTACAAAACGTTTAGCCGCTGCACGACGAGTTTTAATTTTTGGCATAATATAAATCCTCCTCAATTATCCTTTTTTTGCTAAAATCATAGTCATATTTCTACCCTCAAGCTTAGCTGCTTTTTCAACAACTGCTTGCTCTTTGAGTTCATCAGAGAAGCGGGTTAAAACGTTAAGACCTAATTCCGGATGGCTTAATTCACGGCCACGGAACATAATTGTGACTTTTACTTTATTGCCTTCTCCTAAAAATTTAGAAGCATTTTTCATTTTAACATAAAAGTCATGATCTTCAATATGTGGACGAAGTTTTACTTCTTTTAAAGTAATAACTTTTTGTTTCTTTTTGGCTTCTTTTTCTCGTTTTTGCTGTTCATATCGATATTTGCCAAAGTTCATAATTCGACAAACAGGTGGTTTTGCATTAGGAGAAATTTCAACTAAATCTAATTGTTGTTCTTCTGCTAATACTAACGCATCACGAGAACTCATAATGCCAATTTGTTCATTATCGGCACTTAACACACGAATTTCACGAGCACGAATTTCTTCGTTAATACGTGGCATATCTTTGCTAATAAGGTTCACCCCCAAATAAAATAACGGACAGCATAATATGCCATCCGTGTAGTATTGCTATATATAACCCTATATTTCATGACATAAGGTGAGAAGCGGATGGCCTCTTCTTCATAAAGCTTACTAAATAATAATATACTATTTACGTACTAATGTCAACAATTATATAATGCACTAAAACAAACATACAACGATTGTATTAGTATCACCAACAAGCACCTACTAAAACATATAATTATCCCATTTATAATTGTATACTATTTCTACCATTATTATCTAATCTATTAGTGATTCTTACAGTTCCGTATTTTATAAATGGCTTGTTTCTTCCTGTGCTGGCATAGAGCGATGAGCCATAGCTACTGCAATTTCATTAAGATGCAAAATTCCAACGCCCATATAAATAGCAACACTCAAATGTTCTCTACAACGAGCTATACCAATTTTCCCCCCCACATTGAGTCCTGTCGCTTTCCGTTTAAGTTGTTCTAATGCTTCTTGTGTAGCTCCAATAACAGCGCCTTCTCCAATATGATTGGTTGCTACCACACCTTGTCTCTGTGCAGCAATAACGGCGTGTTCAATGATTTTAGGAATCGATGGAATGAATTGCCCGCCAAAATCGACTGCTACAGAACGAATATCAGCCGTCTCTAACTCTTTTCGCAATATTTGCTCATCCATTCTAGTTTCTGATAACGCCAAGCGCAACGCAGCTCGTCCCACAGTTAAACTTGTTTGCTCCATATAGTACCTCACACTTTTTACTCGATAATAGAACACTTTTATTATAACAAAATATAGTGAATATACAACTTCAATTTATTATCCCAATCTACTAATTCAAAAAAATCTTCCTAATAATCTTATGATTAACATTATCAATACCTATAAAATAAGCCTGTCATTAATCGTTATAGTAATGACAGGCCTATGTATTAAATATCTATGAGTAACTATCCTATACCATGTAATAAAAACTGTATGTTCTTACATGACTTATTTATTTTCTGTAGCACTTTCCTTAGTATCTTCACTGATAACTATATGATTATCTTTTACATCGGCTACTAAATTTTTCACATCAATATGATCAAGATAAAAATCAGTAACAGTATCTCGTACTTCACTTTCAATAACCCTACGCAATGGACGAGCACCTAATGCTTTATCGTAACCTTCTTCCATTAAAAATTCTTTAGCTGCATCTGTTACAGTAAGTTTGATATGTTTTTTAGCTAATGTAGCATTTACTTGATCTAACATTAAATCCACAATTTTATGCAAATCCTCTTTGCTCAAATGGTTAAATTCAATAACACCATTAAAACGATTCAAAAATTCTGGACGGAAATATGGTGCAATACGATCCATAATATCAACAGATTCATCTTGCTGTTCTGTGCCATATCCAAATCCTGCATTTGATGTAGCAATAATAACGGTATTCTTAAAGTTAACTGTATTGCCTTGTCCATCTGTTAAATGTCCATCATCTAACACTTGAAGCAATAATGTAATAACTTGTGGATCTGCTTTTTCGATTTCATCAAACAATACAATAGAATATGGGTTACGGCGTACACGTTCTGTAAGTGTATTAGAATTATCATCATATCCTACATAGCCTGCTGTAACGCCAATCAATTTTGATACAGCAGTTCGATCACTATATTCTGACATATCAAGACGAATAATAGCATCTTTATTACCAAACATATCTAAGGCTAATTGTTTAGCTAATTCAGTTTTACCAACACCAGTAGGTCCGACAAATAGAAAACTACCAATTGGCCGATTTCCTTCATCAAAGCCTGCTCGATTACGTCGAATAGCACGTGATACAGCTTCTACGGCATCATCTTGACCAATGACATGCGCGGCCAATCGAGATTTCATGTCTTTAAGCCGTTCAATATCAGAAGCACCCATTTGAGAAACTGGAATACCAGTCATACGTTCTACAGCTTCAGCTACATCATTGACCGTAGCTGCTACTTTTTGATTTTCTGTATGATTATCAATTTCGTTCTGTAACTTTTGAATTCTCATCTTTTCATTAATAGCAGATTCATAATCTTCTTTTCTTGCATATTCTTCTTGCATATCTTTTGCTTTTTTTATTTCTGCTTCTAATGATTTAATATCCGTAACAGGATGCTGTGAAGCTAAATGAGCTGCAGTAACATCAATCAAGTCGATGGCTTTATCTGGCAAACTCCGTTGTGGAATATATTGTACAGAGTAGTCAATTGCTGCTTTTAACACAATGTCTGGTAATTCTATATTATGATGTGCTTCATATAAAGGTCGAATACCTTGTAAAATCTTAAATGTATCTGCTGCAGATGGTGCATTAACCTTTACTTCATTAAATCGACGTGCCAATGCAGCATTCTTCATAATTGTATTTCTATATTCATCTTGTGTAGTAGCACCAATAACTGTTAAATCACCACGAGATAAAGCAGGTTTTAAAATATCTGCTAATCCTTTTGAGCCTTGTCCATCACCAGTAGAACCAGCGCCTAAAATCTGATGAATTTCATCAAAGAAAATAATAATGTTTCCTGCTGCTTGTACTTCTTTTACAAGTTTTTGTACATTTTCTTCGAAAGATCCACGATATTGAGTACCTGCTTCTAAGCCAGAAATATCAATAGAAATAATCTGTTTATTTTTAATAGCTGCTGGTACATCTCCATTCACAATAGCTTGTGCTAATCCTTCAACAACAGCAGTTTTACCTACCCCTGCATCCCCAACTAGTACAGGATTGTTTTTTGTACGCCGAGCTAATATTTCAGCAGTTTCTTGAATTTCCTTATTACGCCCAATAACAGGATCCAACTTGCCTTCTCTAGCTTGTTCAGTCAAATTAGTGCCTAATTTTGCTAAAATACCATTTTGCTTTATAGGGCCTACATTGTCATCCCCACCTTCTTGACGTGGCAATTGTCCATTTTGACGATAATAAGCAAATTCTTCTGGTGTTACCTCTCTGCCATTGATACTATAGCGACGATTTTCTGTTGAATAACCACCCATATTGCCCATTAATTGATTAAATAAGTCATGCATGCTATTAAAATCATTGCTAAAATTATTGTTCATAATAAGTACCTCGTTTTTACTTTCTAGGAATAGTATTACACTATTCTATTTATAATTTACTGTATCTTTTTCTTATAAAGTTAATTCATTACATCTACGTAACCTATCGTATACTGTTTTCTCTTCCAAAATCGCTAGCCATTATTTTGTTAACACCTCAATCATCAGATAATAATTATATTACTTATTAACCTTTTGACCTTTAGCACCTCCAGTTCCATTTCTTCTTTATGTCCTTATCATACCCCCTAAAAGTCAAAAAGTCAATAGGTCAAATTTTATTTTTTTACTTTTTTTGTTAGCTAGTTATTTTAAAATATTTGCACCATGTTTTACTATGAATGACTAACATATGATACTTCTATTACATATCCATTCATTGCTCTATGTAAACTTCCTATATTTAGATATATATTTTTTATAGCTATTCTTACTATTATTAGCACTGTATAAGAAATTAAGCCTATTGATTATGGTATATATAACCAAACTTTCTCGATATAGTATGCCTTATTAGTCATACTATATCTATAAAAGGAAAACTACATATATTGCTTATTAACAAAAAGCATATCCTAAAAACTATTGATTTACTAGTATATCGTAAAAATAGTTATATAAAAACGGTATAATACTATTTTTTCAGCACTATACCGTTCCCATTTCTATGTAACTATTTTGTTTTATAAAAGCATTCTAACTACTATTCCTTTACAATATTAGGCATATGTTATTTAGTATATCATCAACTACTATTTCTATCTTTAATGTTTTACGTTCAGTTCAGAAGAAATTTGTGCATAAGCTAGCAACGTAAATACTCCTGTTCCCCCTAATATATTCCCTATCCCTGTAGGAATCAAAAATGTGAAAAAATAATCACTCATCGTTGCCATGCCATGAATAACGGCATAACACATTTCAGCTGATCCAACAACAATATGTGTGAAATCGCCTAGTGCAATAAAATAGGTGAAAAATGCAATGATGAAAAAACTAAAATTACGAGCGGATGGCATCATCCAAACAATGGCTGCTATTAAAATACCAGAGGGTATACCTCTAATTAAATTTTCATAGGCACCCATATGTGCCACATGACTAGCAATCAATTCCATTTGCACTACAAATTCAGGATTCATAACTCCATCAATACTTAGAAACGAAGCAGCTAGTGTCGTACCAATCAAGTTAGATAGTAATACGATAGTCCACAAGCGTCCTAATGGGCATAACTTTTTGAATTTAAAAGGCTTAAAGACTGGTACTACCGTAGTAATTGTATTCTCTGTAAATAGTTGCGCTCGTGCTAAAATAACAAGAATAAATCCTATTGTATATCCCATTTTTGAAATAATTGGACTCCATGATTCTTTTGGTAGTAAAGCTGCCAACACTGCCATACACACAAAAGAAAATGTAATCATAATTCCTGCACCTATGCCAGAGAATACAAGCGCCTTAACTGGTCGTAATAATTCTTCAATACCATCTCTGCGAATAATTTCAAAAATTAAATGTGGTGATAATCGTTCATGTTCTTCAACAATTACTCGTTCTTCATGATTTAATGTAACTGTATTATACGCTTCTTTATATATTTCTTGCTTCTCCATAGCATTAATATCTACTTTCGATAAATCAATACCACGTTTCCATACATCACTAGGTGTAATAATCTCTTCATCACATTGAATTACTTTACCATCTTTAGTTTCAACCAATCGACAACCTTTTACTGTGCCTTGTTCCATGTCTATATTAACTTCCTTTCTCCCTTAGTATAAACTTTCAAATTAATCTTTCTAATATCAAAAATATATTGTAGCAAAAAAGAGTAGGCATGACAAACATTTCTATGTCTGCCTACTAGATATCATAAAATACATATCATAATGTTTCTATATGAATCATTAATTTTACACAAATCGCGTATATAGTTTAATATCTCATGGTATCTATTGTAATGAAGTATAAATCATAAAACATGACATCTTTTATAATACTCTATAGCAACTTATAATTCATCGAATAAAACTTAAAGTTATAGTATACTTAGCAATAACAATAAAATTGATATGAGCTAGCTAAATAGTCACTTAATATATTCAAAGGTAAAAATTTTTATTTATACCTATAATTCTATAGTAATATACTATAAAATTATATCTTACATAGAAAGTAACGACTAGAATCTATAGTGATCCTATATAAAATTATGGTATTAAATTATGGTATTATCGATTTCCTTATGATATAATAATTAACACATGCGCTTGTAGCTCAATGGATAAAGCGTTGGTCTCCGGAACCAAAAATCCGAGTTCGATTCTCGGCAAGCGCACCATATGCCTCTAGTATATATGCTATGTACAAATTAAATGATACATACTACATATACTAGATTTTTTACTTTTATGCCAATATTACATACTAATTTGCTATACTCCTAATGAAATATCTTTATGAACCATGAAAAGTACTCTGCCAACTACAGAGTACTTTTTATATACACTATATTCTGTCCATATAGTGATACCTCATTTAATAGAAAGGAGATCAAGAAACGTATCACCTGTGAGTGTACTTAATGCATCATGTAAATAAATAGAGAACGATCCTAACCCTTCTTCATTCTGTAATCTCATTTTAGCGATTTCGCCGCTAATACTCATATAACTAATTCCTAATATTGCTGCCTTTATAGGATCAGTAACTGTTAAAAAGGCACCCACTAATGATGTAGTCATACATCCAGTCCCTGTTAGCTTAGGTAACAGATCAACCCCATTATATAAATGATATATACATTTTCCATCTGTAACTATATCCACTGGACCAGTTACTGCTACTACCGTATGATACTGTAAAGCTATAGATTTTGCTATTTCATCATAGTTTTTATCTTCATCAATCAAAACTGAATCAACGCCTGTGGAAGTATATGTTTCAGAATATAATGCAATTAACTCACTCGTATTACATCGAATAACCGCTACAGGAAATGTATTCAACAATGTTTTTGCTGCGTAACGTCGCAAAGAAGTAGCTCCTACGCCTACTGGATCAAATACTATCGGGATAGTATGGTGTTGTGCCGCTTTGCCAGATTCTATCATAGCCTCTAAAGTACCAGATTCAATAGTACCTATATTCCATACAACCGACTGACTATGAGATGTAACTTCATAGGCTTCTTCTCTATGAGAAGCCATGATAGGAGAGGCTCCAATCGCTAATACGGCATTGGCACATTCATGTATCGTAACACGATTAGTAATATGATGCACTATGCCCCGTTTCTTTCGTATCATATCTAATACTATCTCTATATCTTTAATCAAGTGCATCCATACCTCCTAGTAATTCGCTATATCGTAGACAACTTACGATATGATCATTAACAACGCCAATCGCTTGTAAAAATGAATAAATAGTAGTAGTTTCAATAAAAGTAAAACCATATGTTTTCATATCTTTACAAACTATATCTGATAGTTCTGTACGACGAGGCACCTCGTTCATAGATACCAATATCCAATAATAGATTTTCTTCCAGTAAAACTCCAAATATACGCGTCAAAGGACCCATATATACGTTGTATTGCTTGAAAAGCTCTAGCATTTTTACGTAATGATTTTATCTTCAATGTATGGCGAATAATGCCAGCATTATGCAACAAAGATTGTTCTTTTTTAGTATCGTACTGAGCAATTGTATTTCTGGAAAATCCATCAAAAGCACATCTCATAGCCTCTCTATGCAGTAAAATAGTTAATCAAGACAAGCCAGCCTGCATTATTCTAATACTACACATTCAAACAATATAGCATCATCATGAATGGGTATTCCCCATTCTGTATCATGATATAGTTTCTCTCTTTTACTTGTTAAAACCCATGTACATACTGTTAATGATTTCATAAATTCTCTCACTATATCGCTCACTATAATAATCATATATCAATTTCTTGGTGTAGGTAGTATATACTCATAAATAGCAGTAATTCATACTTTATATGAGGAGAAATGCCATCACTCAAAAAATTCCTATCTTGGGAATCAATAACATAAAATATAAATAGGGACAGCATCCTTTTGTTATGCAAGAAGATATATATCTACTACTAGCTCGATCAATCATTCATAGAATGGCTATTTTTAGTGTTTCTAATGATTATCGTACCTACCATACCATCATTATATAAAAAAATATATTAAATTTGAATCTTATGCTTTTCATATATTCTAATCGATCTATCTAACTACTTCCTGTAGAAATAATACTAGATGCTATAAAATATATAGCATC
>QWCD01000332.1_pt1 | contig 77195 bp, 80 predicted proteins | sample 1972461 | NCBI WGS metagenome assembly QWCD01 (sample SAMN09866717, study PRJNA288562) | Human vaginal metagenome isolate term4_vaginal, whole genome shotgun... | isolation source: vagina | host: Homo sapiens | place: USA: California | reverse complement strand
CAACCTCCAGGCATAAGCTGATCCCAGGTGTGACCGGTATACATCCATATACTTTTTTTAGGAAACAGATTGCGGACGCGCTCCATGAAGTCTACCAAACCCTCTTGATTCTCGGGCTCGGTAGGTTCTCCTCCCAAAACCGATAAACCGTCTATGTACACCGGCTTTAAGCTTTCGATAATAGTATCTTCAACGTCTTTGGTAAATGGAGTTCCCGCATGAAAATTCCACGCTGCCTCATTAAAACAAAACGGACAATGCAGGCGGCAACCAGAAACAAACAAAACGGTTCTTACGCCAGTACCATTGGCAACATCGCAATATTTAATGGTGGCGTAATTCACATTCGTTCCTGTTCACTACATGCCTACATCTTGTACAAAACACCGTGTGCGTCTCATGGTTACATGTCCGCATGCAAAATCAAAGCGCACCATCACGCGCAATAACAAAGCATGTTCTTCGCTCAAAAGCAAGGTTTACACCCTACTCAAAGACACGCTCAAACTGACAAAACGCTTTAAGACAAAGCGTGAAGGGTGCCTACCCCTCCCCCTCCAACATATATAAATATCCCTCCCAACAGCACTCATGCGTCTTAGGAGGGATGCGTCTTTGTGTTTATAAGTGTATATTTTCGTAAATATACTGAATTACACGAATAACTGCTTCCAAATTGTCTTGCAAGTTAGGAACCTCAACATAAGAGATTGCTCCTCCTGGTGACAAACGTTGAAATTCGCTTTCAAATTTAAGCTTAGTAAACGCATCAATTTTCTCGCGAACGTTCACATGGTACGAATTAGTAACATATCCATGATCGGTAATGCCTTTAATAATACCAAATCGCTTCTGAAGTGCTTTTGCAAACTTGTATGTAGTAGACTCAAGTGGCGTGCCGTAAAGCGAGTAGTCGATATTTTCTGCTTGTTTCCATTCGTCGCACTTATCATCCATGCGCTGCATAACCGCAAGTGCAAATGGAGTTGCCTCTTTATCGGTGTGACTATGCCCGGTCATATATTTAACGCATTCATACAAACCAGCATATCCCAGCGAAATAGTAGAATATCCATCGTAGAGCAGCTTATCTATAACTTCACCCTTTTTAAGACGAGCAAGCGCTCCATATTGCCACAAAATAGGCGCTGCATCCGAAAGTGTTCCACAGAGGCGATCGTGACGGCAACGAAGCGCACGATGGCAAAGCTCCAAACGCTCGTCAAATATCTTCCAGAACTTATCCATATCGCCGCCCGAAGAAAGTGCAACGTCAGGAAGGTTAATGGTTACAACTCCTTGATTAAAGCGGCCATAATACTTTGGCTTACCCTCAACATAGTTTTGAGCGTTGGCAATGTTGTTGTAGCCACCTTTGGAACGATCGGGCGTTAAAAATGAACGACATCCCATGCAGGTAAACACATCTCCATGTCCCACTTTTTCACCTGTAGAGAGCTTATACTCGCGCATTTTTTTCTCAGAAATGTAATCTGGAACTAAACGACGCGCAGAACACTTTGCAGCTAATTTTGTAAGATAGAAATATGGATCGTCTTCATGGATATTGTCGTCTTCAAGCACATAAATCAACTTAGGGAATGCAGGAGTAATCCATACGCCTGCCTCATTCTTTACGCCTTGATAGCGTTGCTTGAGCATTTCTTCAATACACAGCGCCAGGTCTTTCTTTTCTTGCTCGTTGCGCGCCTCGTTAAGATACATAAATACGGTAATAAAGGGCGCCTGACCATTGGTGGTCATAAGCGTAACAACTTGATACTGAATAGTTTGCACACCACGTGAAACCTCTTCACGCAGGCGCTTTTCAACCAAATCGTTAACTTTATCTTCATTGAGTTGAGCCCCAATAAGTTCAAGCTCGGCTAATACCTGACCACGTATTTTTTTACGAGATACCTCAATAAAAGGTGCTAAATGTGCAAGGGAGATAGACTGACCACCATATTGTGACGATGCAACTTGAGCTATGATCTGCGTTGCAATGTTGCAGGCAGTAGAAAAGCTATGTGGTTTTTCGATCATAGTTCCCGAAATAACCGTGCCATTTTGAAGCATGTCATCAAGATTAACCAGATCGCAGTTGTGCATGTGCTGAGCATAATAATCAGCATCATGAAAATGGATGAGTCCATCTTTATGCGCTTGAACAACATCTTGTGGCAACAGCTCACGCATTGCCAAATCTTTTGAAACCTCTCCTGCCATGTAATCACGCTGAACCGAAACAACGGAAGGATTCTTGTTGGAATTTTCTTGCTTAACTTCTTCGTTATTTGATTCAATAAGTGACAAGATGGTGTCGTCTGTTGTATTGCGGTGACGCTTTTGTGCTTGTAAGTAACGATAAATGATGTACTTACGTGCAACACTAAAATGGTTAAGCGCCATAATTTGGTCTTCAACCATATCCTGAATTTCTTCAACTGTAACGGTATGACCAGCATTTTTGCATAGATCTTCTACGTTAAGAGAAGCAAAGGTAATCTCGCGCTCGGTTAAGCGTTCGTCTTCGGGGACTTCTTTATTAGCTGCAGAAATAGCGTTTATGATTTTGTGAAGGTTAAACTCCACCTCAGAACCATTGCGCTTAATAATCTTCATGACTGCTCCTCAACGCAAAAAATAAAAGTTTATGTACATTAAATTTTGCACAGACTCATAAGGTATGCTTTGTGTGCGTGTTCTATCTTGCCACAACCTGTAGTGTTAATGCAAGCAAATTTCCCCAATATCTTGTGAATTTTTCTTTATTTTGGGTCTTGACAAAAAAGTTTATATGGAAGCTCCTGTTCAATGCTTGTTATTTGCTTAGGTGCACGCGCGACATCAGAAAAAATTTACAGAGTTACCATATTCAAAATAACCATATTCAAGATGGTCACAATTGTGCCAGCCACCGAAACCACAAGCATTATTCTTATGTGTAAACTTTGACGATATGCCCACATCCACCACAGGTCTTAGATGTTCTGTATGATTGAACTACATGTCAATCTATTACACACTATACGCGAGCTTATCAAAACTATAAAAAGCACGACGTAGAAGTACATCGTAGGTAACCTACGATAAAGGAGAATTCGTGAAACCTTGGAAAAAACTTTCGGGTATTAAAGCAGCTTTTTTTGATGTAGACGGAACACTATTTAGCCACACAACCAATAGTGAACCTGCCTCCGCAATTCACGCTGTTAAAGAGCTTAAACGCCGCGGCATTATGCCAATTTTAGCAACAGGTAGACCAACGTACATGCTTGATATTATAGACACCACCCCATTTGAGGCTGCTATTACCATTAACGGACAATATTGCCTCGCACAAGACAAGGTTTTATATTCATGCCCTATTAGCAAGCATGATATAGAGATTGTTGTTGCTCAAGTTAAACAAGGTTTATATTCTTGCCAATTTCAAGAACTTGATTGCTATTACGTAAGCGACCGCAGTCAGCGCGTTATAGATATGGAGCAGTTTGTCAATCAACATTACGAAGTTCGCGATGTTTCACGCGCACTTACACACGATGTCTTTCAGTTGAATGCCTATCTTTATCCAGGCGAAGAGCATCTTATGTTTGACAAAACGCACGACTTAAAATATGCGCGTTGGGCTGATAAGTTTATTGATGTTATGCCTTGCGAAGGCGGAAAATCCAAAGGCGCGCGCATTATGCTTGAACATTTTAATTTGAGTGCAGATGAAGTTATCTGCTTTGGTGATGGTGGCAACGATATAGGTATTTTTGATGTCTGCGCTCATAGCGTGGCTATGGGAAATGCTCAAGATTGTATTAAAGATAAAAGCGAATTCATCACGCATGATATTGATGACGATGGTATTTATTTTGCATGCAAGCAACTAGGACTTATCTAATCGCACGTAACATACGGGTACCGTGCACAAACGAGCGCGCGTGAGTTATAGAGTATGGGAGGCAATGTACGCCATGGCAATCACACCTCAAGAAGTATATGAAACTCAAACAATGGTTCACCAACAAAATCTTGACTTGCGCACCATAACTATGGGTATTTCTTTACATGCGTGCGCTGATGAAAACATCTCGCGCATGTGCAATAAAATATACGATCGCATTGTTTCTAGAGCAGAACACCTGGTAGACGTTGCGGGCGATCTTGAGCGTGAATACGGCATCCCTATTGCAAATAAACGAATCTCGGTTACACCACTTGCCTACGTAGCCGCTGCGTGCAAGGACAAAGATCTTACTCCTCTTGCGCAGTGCCTCGATAGAGCTGCCGAAACATTAGGCGTTGATTTTATCGGAGGATTCTCCGCGCTTGTTCATAAAGGTATTGGCGAAGCAGACATGCGCCTTATTTCTAGTATTCCAGACGCACTTGCAGCTACAAAACATGTGTGTTCCTCGGTAAACGTAGCCACTTTGCGCGCGGGGATCAATATGGACGCTGTTTGGCTTATGGCACAAACTATTAAGCGCTGCGCCGAGCTCACGCGCGACAATCAGTGTTTGGGCGCCACCAAGTTGGTGGTTTTTTCAAACATGGTTGAAGACTCGCCTTTTATGGCAGGAGCCGTACACGGCGGCGGTGAAGCAGACTGCGTTATCCATGTAGGCGTATCGGGACCTGGAGTTATGCATGCGGCGCTCCAGGAGCTACCTCAAACGGCTTCAATTTCTGAGGTTGCCGAAGTAATTAAACAAACTGCATTCAAAATTACACGAACTGGTGAGCTTATGAGCCGCGAAGCAGCAAAACGTTTAGGCGCCGTTAAAGGAATTGTTGATCTATCATTGGCTCCAACTCCGCAAGCAGGAGATTCGGTAGCTCAAATACTAGAAACCATTGGCGTAGGTCAATGCGGAGGACCTGGATATGACATGCGTATGCTCGGTAGGGCTTGATATGATTGCTGTTCCTGGCGACACTTCAACAGAGGCTATTGCTGGTCTTATCGCCGATGAAATGGCAATTGGCGTTATTAACAATAAAACAACTGCAGTGCGTGTTATTCCAGCGCTTGGAAAAAAAGTAGGCGACATGCTGGAATTTGGTGGATTATTTGGTTCAGCTCCTGTTATGAAACTCAACACGTTTGCAGGAAATGTTTTTGCGCATCGGAAAGGTCAATTCCCTGCGCCTTTAAACTCGCTTAAAAATTAGAAAACAAAAGCTATTGAATAATTCAATAGCTTTTGTTTGTTAGACAATTCCAGTTACTATTTGCTATTCCCACAAATAAAGTTAGGATTTAGATACCAAGTTACATGCGATTTTGTTTTATTGCATCAACAATGGTAGCTGCACCTGCCATATTTGCCGCCATCGCATCGCGAGCGTCTTGATATTTTGTAAGCGCATCAATAATCTGAGACTCAAACTCATGCACATGATTAGACTCAAAAAAGGGAAATTCAACAACTTGACCGATTCCTGAACGTTCGTAAGCGAAACTTGTTTTAATTCCACTAAAAAACAAAAGAGCACCTATAACAATCAAAATACTTGCGCTGAGACCTTTAGAAATAGAGCCAATACCATTTAAAACCAGCAGAAGACCAATCACCATAGGAGCAAGCTTATAAGAAGTACCAACACTTACATTTGATACTGTTTGTAAGGGAGAGTTGTCAACGTGCTTGCCAGCTGGTATGAAACCAAGAATAGTATTCGGAATAGAAACGCGAATGAAATTCTTGTCCACACTCATATTACCCTTTATCCATGGGAAAACGAGGCTAACTGCAAATGAGTTATTCTCATGTTTAAGATCAAGTTCCTGTGCCATATTAAATCCTTTCTGCAATAAGTCAGCATTGACAACAAGAAAAAGCAAGTCACATACAACAAAAAACGCTTAGCTCAATGCCTCACTGACCAAAATCCTACCCCCCCCCAACAGATTTGGTCAAGTGCTTTTTAATAAATTGCCGGACAAATATTTTTGCGATTTTTGAACTCAATTGCTATATAAACGATTTAGGAAGTATATTTAAAAAAACTCCCAATCTTATCTAGGATTGGGAGACTCTAATTAGATATCTACTATGTAGACTTATTCGCCTAAAAAGCGCACTTCGGGCTCAAGGTCAACATCAAATTGACGTTTAATTTCGGCTTGAACATGCTCAATAACATTATGAACATCACGCGCGGTTGCGCCGCCTAAATTAATAACAAAGCCAGCATGCTTAGTTGAAATTGCTGCATTTCCCGATTGATAGCCACGCAACCCTGCCTTGGTTATTAAAGGACCTACAAAATGGCCAACAGGACGCTTAAACGTTGAACCAGCACTGGGGTACTCAAGTGGCTGTTTTTCTTCTCGTTTTGCTGTTAAATCGTCCATTTTTGCACGAATTTCAGATGGATCGCCTTCACGAAGGGTAAATGTTGCTGACACAACCACTAATCCATCATCTTTTACGCGAGACTGACGATAACCTAAATTAAGCTCTTCTGCTGGAATAACGCAAAGGGTTCCATCGGGCATAAGTACTCGCACAGAAGTTAAAATATCGGCAATACACCCATCATATGCACCTGCGTTCATAAAACAGGCACCACCAATAGAGCCTGGAATGCCACAGGCAAACTCAAAGTCAGTGAGCCCCAGCTCACATGCCATTTCTGACGCCTCGCGCAAACTCACGCCTGCCTGACAAGTCATTTGACATTCGTTAATGGAAACATTAACTAAACCATCTGCAATTGCAATAATAACGCCGCGATAGCCAGCATCTCCAACAAGCAGATCTGATCCACGACCTAAAATAAAATAAGGAACTTGTTCGTCTTTACAAATCTTAACGAGTGATTGAACATCTTCGGGCGTATCGGGAATAACAAAAATATCAGCAGGACCACCTATTTTAAAAGTTGTATGTTCGCTCATGGGCTCATTACATACAACGTTGTCCTCGCCTACAATAGCTTGAAATTTTGCGGCTAAAGCCTGCAAATGATCGGCACTGTCAGACATGCCTTTGTCACACTCCTATCTTTGGTGGTTTTCACCATCGGATATACAGTTATATGCATCTTCACAAGGCAACAGACGCTTACCGTATAAGGTCAAACTGCAACCTTGAACGCGACACATATTCCATTAAATTTTAGTATAAATATAATCCTGGGTAAATGCTTATACCGATAAAACATGTTCTGTCGCCTTGTAAAACATACTAACCGCGCGGTGTACCGTGCTCCTTTGTGGCGATATACGCGCATAAAACCTTTATGGTTGCGTGATTGCATTTCTTACAACAATTTGACAGCAGGTTTATGGATGTATTTACATGGAGCGTTCTCGTGACTTTACAAACTCATGATATCCGTGATACGGTAAGACCGTAAGTTTCAGGGCGGGGTGCAAATCCCCACTGGCGGTATAGTGTACAAAGCACTAAGCCCGCGAGCCTTTGTGGCTGACTTGGTGAAATTCCAAGGCCAACGGTTATAGTCCGGATGAAAGAAACGAGGATAGCGCTATGCGTGATTTTATAACACCATCTCAAGGTACCGCAAACAACAAACAATCTGTTCAAGATACACAACAGACGTATTGCAATTCAAATTTATCAGAATCTGCATACGCTGAATCGGCACACAACAGCACCTATAGAGGTCAAGGTTGGTCAACGCAGCGCATTGCAATTACAGCTCTTTTATGTGCTGTTTCGGCAATTTCTACGCTTGTTTTAGAATTTCCTATTATGCCTGGAATCACGTATCTTAAATACGACCCATCGTGCGTTATTGCCGTGCTTGGAGGCTTATTATTTGACCCCGTTGTTGGCTTAACTATAAGCATTATTCCCTATCTTGTACACGTTGCAACTTCATCGGGCATATACGGAACGATCATGGCAATTATAGCTGCGGTTTCATATGTCATGCCGCCAGTTTTGCTCTATCGTTGGCACAAAACGCAGCATAGTCTGATAGTTGGATTACTTGTGGGAAGTATCTTTTCAATTATTGCATGCATTATAGGTAATCTGCTTATAACGCCACTCTATACAGGTATGCCCATAGCAGCAGTTACAGGTCTTATCGTTCCTGTGATTATCCCCTTTAATGTCATAAAATCGGTGCTTAATGGCGCACTGACGTTGGCTCTTTTTGTCCCTGTGTCACGCGCGTTTACACGCAGTATCAAACACTAAAGGCTAAGCGTGTGCACATGCAAACTTATCAACATACCAAGCACAATAATATGAACGCACCAATCATTCAGCTTGAACATGTGTCTGTTTGTTATAACAAAACGTTTTATGCACTAAAAAACATCAATTTGTCGATCAATGCAGGAGAACGAGTATGCATTCTGGGCGCAAATGGTTCGGGAAAATCAACGCTTGCGCGCGTTATCGCTGGACTTATGGCACCTGATCAAGGTCATGTTTGCCTGCTTGACCATTGTGTTTTTGCGCAAGGAGCCAAAAACTTGTTTGCCTATGCGCACGCACAAGAACGTTTGGGATATGTGTTTCAAAACCCCGATGAACAGATCATTAACAACGTTGTTGAAGATGACATTGCGTTTGGCCCAGAAAATTTAGGCGTTTCACCTCTCGAGATTGACCGTCGTGTACAACGCGAGCTTTCTCGTTTTAGCCTCGATGATCTGCGGCTTAAAAATCCCCATCAGCTCTCAGGCGGACAAAAACAAAGACTCGCACTTGCAGGCGCACTCGCTATGGATCCTTATGTTCTTATCTTGGATGAGCCAAGTGCGCAGCTTGATGTGGCAAACAGAAAAACACTCAATAGCCTGCTTAAACAGCTTTCATGTGAAAAAACAACCATTATTCATATCACGCATTTTATGGACGAAGCACTTGAGGCTGACAGAGTTGTGGTTTTAGATCATGGTCACATTGTTGCAGATGATTCTCCGCGTAAAGTATTTTGCCATGACAAACTTCTTCGCGATATAGGTCTTGATCTTCCCTTATCGGCACAAATTTCTAACCTGTGTCATGCCTTTGGCTACCCAAGCGCTGTTGACATAACGCCTGATGACCTGGCAAGACTGCTTCAAACATCCATAAACACTCATGAGCAAACAGACACGGCAGGATGTGGAAATGCGTGTACATACCAGCATGCAACCGCAAACATGCAGGACACAAATACACAAACCCATCTGACACATAGCTCTTTAGAAAAGCAAACATATGCCGTAGAGGCGCAATCACTTGGCTTTTCTTATCAGCAGGCAAGTAAAGCGACACTATGCAACCTTAATTTTAAGATTAGATACGGAACACGCGTTGCGTTTATAGGACAAACAGGTTCGGGAAAGTCAACGCTGCTTCGCCTGATAAGCGGTCTTGATAAACCAACACAGGGAGATTTATTCGTAGACGCCCGATCGCTTAAGTTGGCGCGTGAGCGTCGATATATTCTAGGACGCGTTGGGTATGTTATGCAAAATCCCGAATTACAGCTTTTTGGTCAAACAGTATACGATGACGTGGCGCAAGGTCCGCGCAATCAAAAACTTTGCGCGGCTGTTATTGAGAGTCGGACTAACGAAGCGCTTGAGGCGGTAGGAATGGCACACAAAAAAGACGCTGCACCTGACGAACTTTCGCGTGGTGAACAGCGCAGATGTGCAATTGCTGGCATGTTGGCAATGAAGCCTAAGCTCATACTTATGGATGAGCCAACAAGTGGTTTAGACCCCCATTCGCGCGGATGTATTAACGATTTATTAGACCAACTCAAAGGTTCGTTTACTCTTTTGGAGGCCACGCACGATATGAACGAAGCCGCACAATGTGACTATGTTTTGGTACTTCATCAAGGGTGTATAGTAGCTCAGGGCGCGCCCTCAGAAATTTTTACCTATGAAAAAGAAAACATGTTGAAAACATGGGGGCTTGGATTACCAGATTCCATGATTTGGGCAAAGCCATGCCTTACTATACTTGACCATGACAGAGAGCGCCTACGCACCATTGCAGGCTTTATGCACGCGCTCAAAGCTCTTTTGAGCACAAAAAGCGCAAGCTGTGAGAGCAATCAGACAAATACAGATTCATCTACATGCACCCATGCGATACCCAACGAAACGAGCAGGTCATGATACATGTTAACGATAATCACCAACCAGATACGTTCTCACGTATACACCGCTTGGATCCGCGTACTAAAATTCTTGCGCTGATTATACTTACATTTTCAATTTTTAGCATATCAACCTTTTCCGATTTGCTTATACATGGTGCACTCATCGTTGTTATCACTTTGTTGGCACATATTTCACTGTTAGAGCTTACGCGCTCATGCAAACACTTCCTAGGAATTATTATTGCTGTTGGTATATGTAACATGATTTTTATACAGCAAGGAGAAGCGCTGATATCCTTGGGATTTTTTACGCTTACACGCGGCGGAATTGCACTTTCGTGTTTGTATTCACTACGCATACTATGCGCGCTCACCTCTACGGTGCAGATATGCAATGCATTTGAAGCATTTTTGACACCACTTGCACGCATTGGTCTTCCCGCGCGCGAGATCGCCATGGTGTTTTCGCTCATGCTGCGCTTTATTCCGCTTATTGCATTTGAAGCCACTTCTCTAAGCGAAGCTCAACTTATTCGCGGTGCGCGCTGCCAAAAAGCCACCCTCAAAACCCAGTTTCATATCATGAGTTCTACGTTAACTGCTCTACTGACTAAAACGTATCAACATGCACAAGGCTTATCACAAGCATTAGATGCGCGTAATTATCGCGCGAGCGCTGCACGAACGCAATGGCACCCTCTACATTTTGCACAACTTGATATACAATGTGCTGCATTTCTTATAGTTTTCATTTCCTTGCGCATTACATGCATATTCATGAACATATTTCCTCTGTAGCCTCTTCGTAGCTCCTTTGTAGACTCTCAAGCGCGCAAACAGGTAACGCATGTTTGTTCAAAGAACTTCTGAACTGCTCACCTTTTCAATCGTTGCGTACAAATGGACTCTTCACATGACGTTGGTGAAAACACTCACACATGCACATACAAACCCATACCATTAACGGAATACCGCGTATCGTTTACCTAAATGCGCGTATATCTTGTTTGCGCAAAAATATAATTAATCTCGTATACAAAGGGCATAAAGAAGGAGGGGTACCCATGAAGGGTTATGCTATGCTCAAAATTGGAGAGTCTGGATGGATCGAAAAAGACGCTCCCAAATGCGGTCCGCTTGACGCAATTTGTAAACCATTAGCTGTTGCGATATGTACGTCCGACGTGCATACGCTTTGGGAAGGCGCTATTGGCGATCGTCACAACATGATCTTGGGTCACGAATGCTGCGGCGAGGTTGTAGAAGTTGGCGAACTGGTAAAAGACTTTAAGCCTGGTGATCGAGTCTTGGTTCCTGCAATTACGCCCGACTGGAACTCCCTTGAAGCGCAGGCGGGCTATGCCATGCATTCGGGAGGCATGCTTGCAGGTTGGAAATTCTCCAACTTTAAAGATGGTGTTTTTGGAGAGCTATTCCATGTTAACGATGCAGATGGCAACCTTGCGCATCTTCCTTCAAACATTTCTCCTGCTGACGCATGCATTTTGTCAGACATGGTTCCCACAGGTTTTCATGCAGTTGAGCTTGCAGATGTCCAATTTGGCGATACGGTTTTAGTTATTGGTATTGGTCCAGTAGGCCTTATGAGTGTAGCAGGTGCTGCCCTTCGCGGAGCATCGCGTATTATTGCTGTTGGAACTCGTCCAAAATGTGTTGAAGTTGCTAAAGGTTATGGCGCCAACGAATTTATCAATTATAAAGACGGCTCTATCTCTGAACAAGTTCTCAAAATGACCCAAGGTAAAGGCGTGGATCGCGTTTGTATTGCAGGCGGAAATTGCTCCACCTTTGAAGAGGCTGTCAAAGCCTTAAAGCCTGGTGGAAAAATTGGCAACGTAAACTATCTTGGCTCAGGTGAATTTGTTACTATTCCTCGTGTTGAATGGGGCGTTGGCATGGGTCACAAAGATATTCGCGGTGGTCTTATGCCTGGAGGTCGTTTGCGCATGGAGAAGTTAAGCTCACTTGTTTCTGCAGGTAGATTGGACCTTCATCCCGAGATCACACACCTCTATCATGGTTGGGAACATCTCGAAGAGGCAATCTTTACTATGCGTGAAAAACCAGTAAACCTCATTAAGCCTGTTGTTGTTTTGGAAGACTAAAACAGACAAGCTTTGCACCATTTAAGACCATAATACCCACAAACTGCACGGCGCGGTTTGTGGGTTTTCTTACCGCTTACACAATCCAATTTCTTATTACTCACAGCACGGGCGTATACTATACAAAATGATTGTTTACTAACGTCTTAACGTACAGAAAGCGGTGTGGCTATGGAACAGCATCAATGTGTTCTGGTAACAGGCGGAGCAGGATTTATTGGAAGTCATACCTGCGTTGTCCTTTTAAGTGCGGGATATGATGTAGTTATCGTAGATGACTTATCAAATGCTAACATACATGTTCTTGACCGTATTCACACCATTGTGGGCGATGAAGCATTTGCACATCTTACGTTTTATCAGGCAAATGTTTGTGATGCAAACGCACTTGATTCGGTCTTTGCCAAACATAACATCTCAAGCGTTATTCATTTTGCAGGATTTAAAGCTGTTGGCGAATCGGTTTCTAAACCAGTTGAATATTATTCAAACAACCTTATGTCCACGCTGGTGCTTACCCAGGTAATGAAAAAACATGGCTGTCGCTCTATTATTTTCTCAAGCTCGGCAACGGTCTACGGCGACCCCGATTCGCTTCCTCTTACCGAAGAAAGTCCAAAGAAAAATGCAACCAATCCTTACGGCTGGACAAAATGGATGATTGAGCAAATTCTAAGCGACATCGTTGTAGCCGATCCTACGTATAATGTTGTACTGCTTCGTTACTTTAACCCCATTGGCGCTCACCCATCAGGACTTATAGGCGAAGACCCACGCGGCATTCCCAATAATTTGTTGCCTTATGTAGCTCAAGTTGCTGTTGGTAAACGCGAATACGTGCATGTTTTTGGCAACGATTATCCAACGCCCGATGGAACAGGTGTTCGTGATTACATTCACGTTATGGATCTTGCAACAGGTCATCTTGCAGCACTTCGTTGGATGCAAGGTAAACAAGGCTGCGAAGTGTTCAATTTGGGCACCGGTAAGGGAACGTCTGTGCTTGAAATTATTCATGCATTTTCCGAGGCGTGCGGCAAAGAGCTCCCCTATAAAATTGAACCCCGTCGACCAGGTGATGTTGCAACTAATTACGCAGATTGCAGCAAGGCGTATAAAGAAATGGGCTGGAAAGCACAATACGATATTAAGGACATGTGTCGCGACGGTTGGAAATGGCAATCAAGCAATCCATCGGGTTACGAATGTTAAACATGCAACACAACAAGGGCGCGCATGAAAGCTTAGCATTTACTACGTTTTTGCAGGAAACGCTACCCTATATTGTGCGCGCGCTTACACAGAGCCTGCAAGAGCCCTTAGGTTCTCAAGCGCAGACAGATTTGCAAGCATACCTCTACCAGCCTCTTGCACACTTTACCGTGAACGGCGGAAAATTAATTCGTCCAGCACTGTGTGTATTGGGAGCTTATGCATGTGGATATGAAGGTATGCTTAAAGACAACTGCAGTATACAAAAGTCTGTATCAGATACACTTCTTCAGATAAGTTGCGCGTTTGAGCATTTTCAAGCGGCGGCGCTTATTCATGATGATATAGCTGATGAGAGTCTTTTGCGCCGTGGCGAGCCATGTTTGTATCGAGTACATGGAACAGGTCTTGCTACTAATATGGGTGATAGCGCCCTTGTACATGCACTAGAATGCATAAATTCGCTTTCGGACATTCCTGATGAATTGCGAGCTCGGCTCATACAAGAATTTATAACTATGGAGAAGCACACCATAGAAGGCCAAGCGCTTGATGTGGGCTGGTCAAACGAGAATCGTTGGGATATTTCGCTTGATGATTATCTCTATATGGCAACATCAAAAACAGCATATTACTCCGCAAGCACGCCCCTTGTTATAGGAGCACTCTTTGCTGGCGCAAACCAAGAGCGCAGCGAGGCTCTGCGAGCTTATGGACTACAAGCAGGCTTAGCATTTCAGTTGAAAGATGATGAGCTTAATCTTTTTGGCGATGCAAACAAACTTGGAAAAGACCTCCGAAGTGACATCGTTGAAGGTAAACGAACCTATCTAACACTGTATGCGCTTTCGCACTTGAACGCACTACAAAGTGCGCGGCTCAAAGAAATTTTAACCAAGCCCCATAATTCGCCAGATGAACTAGACAAGGCATGCGCCCTCATAGAAGTATCAGGCGCGCGAACGCACAGTCATAACCTTGCGCGTTCTTTAGCACAACAAGCTGATGCATGTATAGATGAAAATCTTTTCTCTAAAGACACCGTTGCTATTTTGCATGCAATGACCGCATTTTTTATTCAACGGAATGCATAGGGTATGCGTAAAGGGAGGTTTAGTCGTAAGTTCGTGTTCAACCGTGCCAAGTTGCTCAAGCAAAACATATAAACGCCCACAATTACACATGGATACGCGCGGACGTGAGATTCGTTTCGTTGTTTGTTCGTGAAAACGTTCGCAAATTCTAAAACTTTCGTATACATCATGGAGTTTTTTTATACAATACGAATTGGTTATGTTGAATTATAAACCACACTATTGCTCACATGAAACACTACCAAGCTTAATGCTTACGTCCTATAAAGTAGCATTGAGTTCATAAAAGCATGTTACAAGGAGGATCTATGAACCCGATTCGTGAAGGGTCAACGGGAGCGGCTGTTGAGGATATTCAAAGTCGTCTAACACGCCTGGATTACGCTATCGATTCATCTGAAATTAAACAACAGCACTTTGGCACGTCAACTGCACGAGCCGTGGGAAAATTTCGCCTTGATCATAATCTTTCGCTGAGCTCAGACGTAGACGAACAAATGTGGTCAGAGCTTGTAGACGCATCATATACCATGGGCGATCGCACGCTTTACTTGCGTTTACCCAACTTTCACGGAAACGATGTTAAACAGCTGCAAACATGCTTGAATATCTTAGGTTTTTCCTGCGGAGAGGCCGACGGATATTATGGTGTCCATACCGAGGCTGCAGTTAAAGAATTTCAGGAAAGTCAAGGATCTCTTGGTGATGGTATGGCATTTCAAGACACCTTTGATGCAATAGAGCGTCTTCATCACGTATGGGAGGGACAAAAAAGCACATCGGTACAAGTGATGGGAAAGATGACATTTTCTCGCGCAGCCGATGTGTTAGAGCGCATTCATATAGGTCTTACCGCACAAGATCCTATCTCAAGAAACATTGCTGGTAGAATATGGAATCTTGCTTCGGCAACAAGCGAGAAAAGCGGCATTGCTCTGCTTGAAACTATTGATAATGCTCCTCAAAATTTAACGAGCATCTTTGTGCTCTCCACCGAGGCTCCTGCGAAAGATTCTCATGTGCTAAGCGTGCCAACCCTTTCGTGCGACAATATCGAAACACTGCCGCAACGTCTTCAAGCGGTTTGTTGTGACGAGTGCACAAACGCACACGTTGTTCGGCTTGAGCTGCCCGAAGGCTTAAGCTATGACGGAACGTTTACCACCTCAGATGCACAAACTATTGCAGTTATGCTCCTTGATGCACTCTGTGCAACATATGCACAGTAACAAGCTAACAAGCTTTACAAACAGATGTGACAACATATAAGGGGCATGATCGTAGCGCATGCAACATAAACACACTTTTGTGTGCGCCTCTTGAGATATAGAAATGTTATTACTTCGTACTTGCACGTCATACAGAAATATGATAGTCTACTAAAGCGCACAATGGAGCATCGTCCAATGGTAGGACACAGGTTTTTGGTACCTACTCTTGACTTTTTTGTTTTATTTTCTTCTCTTTTATATCACTCTTTTATAAATCATAAAATGTGAGATACTAATGATGTTTCTATACACAATGTATTGAAAGGCACGTCGTATGCCCATGACTGCAATCATCCTTGCTGCTGGCGAGGGTAAACGCATGAAATCTCATCACTCCAAAGTTATGCATAAATTACTTGATAAGCCACTTATTTGGTGGACAGCTCAAGCAGCACAACAAGCAGGAGCTACTCACATCATCATAGTAGTTGGTCATAAAGGAGAAGAAATACGTTCGTATTTTGACAAAATTAACTTTAAAGACCAGGTGCAACAACTTACTTTTGTAGAACAGCGCGAACAACGAGGAACAGGTCACGCTGTTCTTTGTGTAAAGGAGCAATTAGGCAGCTTTCAAGGTCCTGTTGTCGTACTTTACGGCGACTCGCCTTTAATTACTCCTCAAACTATACAAAATCTTGTTTCTTTTAATAAAGAGCACCACAATGCCTGCTCGGTTATAAGCATGACACCTCCTAACTGCGCAGGATACGGTCGTCTTACCTTTGAAAACGATCAAATTTCACAAATTATAGAAGATAAAGATTGCACCCAAGAGCAGCGTGAACAACTCACTGAATGTAATTCGGGTGTGTACTGTTTTTGCGGTGGACGTCTTTCTCAACACATAGATGAACTTACCTGCGAAAATGCTCAGCACGAATACTATCTCACCGATATGATTGGACTTTATCGCAAGCTCAAACACAACCAGTAGCCGCGCTTCATATTGAGGATTATCGCGAAGTTTTAGGGGTCAACAGTCGCATACAACTGGCACAGGTAACTAAAATTATGCAAATGCGTATCAATGAGCGCCTTATGGAACAAGGCGTAAGCATGCTAGATCCGCACCAAGTATGGGTTGGACCTGAGGTATGCATTGGACAAGACTGCGAGCTTTTACCTCAAACATTTTTATGGGGTTCAACACATATAGGATCGGATTGCGTTATTGGTCCTCAAAGCAGGCTGACAAATGCAACCGTAGGAAACGAGTGCATTGTAGACGAAACAGTTATTGTAGACTCATGTATTGACGATGGTGTAGTTTGCGGACCACGTGCATATATTCGTGGCAATGCTCATCTAAAACATAATGCTAAAGCAGGAACTCATGTAGAAATTAAGGGTTCAGAAATTGGGGAGCGCTCAAAAGTTCCTCACTTATCCTATATCGGCGATGCTCGTTTAGGATCTGACGTTAATATTGGTGGCGGCTCTATTACCTGCAATTACGACGGCAAGCACAAAAGCCATACCGAAATTGGCAACCATGTATTTATCGGAAGCGATACTATGATGGTAGCCCCTGTTACTATTGGAGACAATGCACTTATTGGTGCAAGTTCTTGTATTACCAAGGACGTTCCTGCAGGATCACTTGCAATAGAGCGTTCTTCACAGCTCATAAAAAAGGATTGGGCAAATCAGTATTGGGATAAGCTTAAGAAAGAGGACTAAGCATGTACGAAAAACTATGCGAGCCAACTGCGTATCAAAAAGAGATCAAGTTGTATGCCGGTCATGGTGCAACCGAGCTTTCTGAGCGCATTGCAAATGTTTTACATCTTCAGCTTCAAGGTTTGACGCTTAACCAATTTGCAAACGGTGAAATTTACGCACGTTTTATGGAATCCGTTCGCGGCGATGAAGTATTCTTCATTCAAAGTATTGCAGGTAAAAATGTTAATGATTTGCTGATGGAAACCCTTATTGTTGCAGACGCCGCTTCACGCGCATCAGCTGCAAGTTTTACCGCGGTTATCCCCCACTACGGATATGCACGCCAAGATCGTAAAGCTTCCTCACGCGAGCCTATTACCGCACGTTTGGTTGCTAACTTACTTGAGGCTGCAGGAGTAGATCGTATTATCACGGTTGATTTACACTCTGGCCAAATTCAAGGATTCTTTGATATTCCCGTAACGCACCTAACGGCTCTGTATCTGTTTGGTGATTACTTTAAGAAAAAAGATTTTGACTGGGATAACACCGTAGTTGTATCGCCAGATATGGGACGCGCTAAAGTTGCCAAAAAATTGTCTGATTATCTGGGCTGCGAAGTTGCCATTGCACATAAAAGTCGTCCAAAGCATAACGCCGCCGAAGTTATGGGCATTATTGGTAACATTAAAGGCAAAACATGCATTATTAACGACGACATGATTGATACCGCGGGTACTTTAGTAGGTTCTATCACCAAGCTTAAAGAAATGGGCGCAGGAGATATTTACGTTTCGGCAACACATGGTGTGTTCTCGGGAGAGGCTATTTCTCGTCTTGAAAACGCTCCTATTGTTGAATGCGTGGTAACAGACGCAATTCCTTGCCCTGTAGCCAACACACCTGGTTCTAAGATTAAATCAATAACCGTTGCAGATACTGTGGCAAATTGTATTTACAACGTTTATACCAACCATTCAGTTTCTGAATCAGGTGCTGGAAACTCAGAGATGTAGCTCGTTTGATGTCCCGCGACAATCTTTTTACACCAAAACATATCCCAACACAGATATCGTGTATCATTGGTTTGGGAAATCCTGGAGCAGAATATGCGCGCACGCCTCATAATATTGGCTTTGAGGCGTGCGATGTACTTGCACGCAACTTGCATGCCAACTATTGGAAATCTCAAGCAGGGTGCTTAGTAGCAGCAGCTCCACGTGGTGATGGCTCGATGGTATACATCGCAAAACCACAGGGCTATATGAATACTTCTGGAGGCCCTGTTTCAAAACTTTTGCGAGAACTTAAGCTCACTACACGTGATATGCTTGTACTCCACGACGACTGTGATATGGACTTAGGAAACGTAAAGCTCAAATGGGGCGGTGGACTCAACGGGCACAACGGTTTACGCTCGCTTGCGCAGAAACTGCAAACTTCTGATTTCGCTCGCCTTAAATGCGGCATTGGCAGACCATCAGGGCGTATGAGCTTAGCCACCTATGTTCTTACACCCTTGCGCGGCAAGCAACAAGAACTTTTTGACTTTGCGGTAGACGCTGCGTCGGTGACTTGTCAAAAATGTCTGGCAAACGGCTTCCAAAAAACTCTTGCCGATAATTCATAAAAATATTGCTAGTATTGGTATAAAGATTTGCATTCGGTACATCGTTAAAGGGGAACGTTGTGCCACATGTGATGCGCATACATTGGGGGATGTGTGTTGTCATCAAGGAGAGGATCATGCGCAATGTATAAAATTCTCGAGAAAAAACAATACTCAGAAAAAGTGTTTCAATTTCGCGTGTACGCTCCCGAAATTGCCAAACACGCTCATGCTGGTCAATTTTTGATGGTTCGTGCCGATGAAACGGGAGAGCGCGTGCCGTTTACGCTTGCCAACTGGAATAAGCAAGAAGGCTGGATCGAGTTCATTTTTATGTGCATTGGGAAAACAACCTACCTGCTTTCACAATTTGAGGCAGGTCAGGAACTCCTTGATGTAACAGGCCCTTTAGGCAAGCCAACAGAAATGCATGAAGGTCGCTGGGCAGTCATTGGCGGCGGCGTAGGATTGGCAATTGCATTCCCCGTTGCAAAGCTGTTATCCAAAGCTGGATGCGAGGTACATGCCATTATGGGCGCGCGGTCTAAAGAACTTTTATTGTTAGAGCCGCAGTTCAAAGAGCTATTACCTCAAGACCATATTCACATTACCACAGATGATGGCTCGTATGGCGAGAAAGGCGTAGTTACCGCTCCGCTTGAGCGTCTTTGCAACCAAGGCGCTATCGACCGAGTTTTTTGCGTGGGTCCTGTTCCTATGATGCGTTTTTCGACCATTACCGCACAAAAATACAACGTTCCTATTATTGCTTCGCTTAACCCCATTATGGTGGATGGAACTGGAATGTGTGGCTGTTGCCGCGTTGAAGTGGGTGGACAAACAAAGTTTGCGTGCGTAGACGGCCCTGATTTTGATGCAACGCTTGTCGACTGGGATGACCTGCGCGCGCGACTTGGCGCCTACCGACAAGAAGAAGCCGAATCGCTTGAAGCATACGAGGAAAAGAGTCAGTCATGCCCGAAGTAAAAGAACGTTGGATGCCCAACATGAAAGCCGATCGTATGGCCGATAACGAAGAGCCTGCAGAACTTCGCGCAAAAGATTTTCGTCCTGTTGATAAGGGTTTTACGGTTGAAATGGCTCAAGCTGAAGCACAGCGTTGTCTTCGTTGTAAAAAGCCGCTATGCGTAGAGGGATGCCCCGTAAATATCAATATACCAGCATTTATACAAAAGATTTACGAAGGAAAATATGGCGAAGGTTTAGATATTATCCATGAACAATCTTTACTCCCTGCAATTTGTGGGCGTGTATGCCCCCAGGAGACACAATGCGAGGGCGTTTGTGTGCGCGGACGCAGAGGTAAACCTGTTGCTATTGGTCAGCTTGAACGCTTTTTAGGCGACCGAAGCGAGCTTGCTGGTGCACCATTTTTGAAGCCTTTTTTACTGCGGGCGGTGTTTTGGTGTATGGTATTCCCGAATTTCGTCTTCCTAAAAAGATTGTAAAACGAGAGATAGATGGCCTTAAAAAACTGGGTGTGACGTTTGAATACAACTCGGTTATGGGTCGTTTGGCAAACGCGCAAGAACTTTTGGACGAAAAGGGTTTTGATGCGCTCTTTGTAGGAACGGGTGCAGGTTTGCCCAAGTTTCTTAATATCCCAGGTGAAAACTTACCAAATGTCTTTTTTGCTAATGAATATTTAACGCGTGCAAATCTTATGCAAGCAAACAATTTTCCTACCTTTGACACGCCTACCAAACACGGCCGCAATGTGGTTGTATTTGGTGGTGGCAACGTTGCTATGGACGCGGTTCGCACAGCTAAACGTTTAGGCGCAAAACGCGCGATTATTGCATATCGTCGTACCGAAGAAGAAATGCCTGCTCGCAAAGCAGAGCTTCACCATGCCAAAGCAGAGGGCGTTGAAGTAATGCCTCTTGTTGCACCAGTAGAATTTATTGCAGGTGATGATGGCTGTGTTTGTGGGGTAAAAGTTCAAAAAATGCAATTGGGCGAGCCCGATGAATCGGGTCGTAGGCGCCCAATTCCTATTGAAGGCGCGCTTGAAACCATAGCGTGTGATGTTGCTATATCGGCTATTGGTACTAATGCTAATCCATTTGCAAAACTTATTGGCGGCATGGAGCTTAATAAATGGGGCTATATTACCGCCGACGAAGACGGGCGCACGTCCAATCCGCGCATATGGGCAGGTGGCGACATTGTAACTGGTGCAGCTACGGTTATTTTGGCAATGGGCGCTGGTAAACGCGCTGCTGCCAGCATAACTAAGACTCTTCTTGCCTCATAAACACGTTATCAAGGTGATTTTTTTCTTGACATATATAAATTGCTCCTGTATAAAATAGAAAAGGAGTTTATATGACATCACGCTCATTGATATATCGGCTTAATCTTATGCATAAAGTTTTCTGATACATTGAAGCCGATTGGGGCGCTGCATACCCCAATCCCGTTGTAGGTACATGGTGATGCTATGAAAACTAAGACTAAACTCATTGAGGGTTTTGATTCCCGTTTATTGATAGGATATTTAAGTCCGTTAGTTTTTCTTACAAGTGCTTCAATTTACAGTGATTTACTCCACGTGATATATATACTTGCGATAAGTGCTTATGCACTTTACAGCTGGTATAAACTATCCTGCGAAAGGTATAAGAAAGCGTATATACATACCAAAGCAAAACGCCTTTTGGTAATGCTTCCCGTGCTTATAATCCTATCGGTGCTTGCGCATCTTGTCGATAGTATATGGACCGTTCCAGGCTACATTCTGCCATGCATCATGGGATGTTGCGCTTATGTATACGTAATTAACAAAAAATAGCATGAAAAGCGCGACAACAAGCTCGTTATGTTTTGAATAAGGCGTGCTTTGTGTTACCTGCACTATGCAGTGCGCCACGACTCATCAGCAGGATTATCTCTAAACGCCAAAAGACGAGCCTCGTCGGCCGGTTGAATATAGCGTTCCTCAACAGCCACTTTAACCAAGGTGTCTAAATCACACAAACTTGTGTTGGTAACATGAGCCGCCGCCAAACGTTCAATACCTTTTTGCATACCATAGGTAAATATGCTTACAATACCCAAAACATCGGCACCAAACTCGCGTAATGGATTAACACAATCCAAAACGCTTCCACCTGTAGAGATAAGATCTTCGATAACCACACATTTTTGTTGGGGCTCAAGATGACCTTCAATTTGGTTTTTGCGGCCGTGATCTTTGGCAGAACCGCGAACATATCCCATAGGAAGCCCAAGCCTGTCTGCTGCAATTGCCGCGTGCGCAATGCCTGCTGTAGAAGTTCCCATAAGGATCTCTGTCTGAGGGTACAGCTGCTTTACCAGCGCAGCAAGTGACTCGTCAACCAGCGTTCTGGTAGCAGGATAGCTTAAAGTTAAACGATTGTCGCAATAAATAGGGCTAATAATTCCACTTGCCCATGTAAACGGATGCGAAGGGTTAAGAAATACAGCCTTCTCCGCCAGCAGTGCATGAGCAATTTCTTGTTTTGTTGCAAGTGTAACCGATGCCATAGTCTATCTCCTCATAACTTATCGCCGTGCTTTAAGCAAGGCAAACAAATGTGCATTGTGACGTTTAACAAACGAAATAAATTTACCTTCTTGATAGCAAAGACGTGCGTTTTTGCGCCTAATAGGAACAAGCATAAGCTCCATCATTTTAGAACGAGGATGCGCAAACATAACAGCTTTTTGAGCCTGTGGAGTAGAAATCATATCTTTAATGTGCTGCAACTTTTGAGGCACCGAAAGTGTACAAGCAGGATTGCAAACATTTTCGATACATCCAATAAGCCGCTCGATATAGCGTCTTTGAATCATCTCAAAGGCATGAGGCTCATCGTGTAAATTCCAGTGTTGGTATAAATCGCACATCCACGCATGCTCTTCTTCGCGCTTTTGGTACATGTCTTTGCGCCAACGCGCAGTTTCAGACTCTTTACGTGCGCGAATAAAATGGTAATACGGCTGTGACAATACGCCCACTTTTTCGCAATCGCGAATATAATCAAGCACAAAAGGAAAATCATCCCAAAACGTATTACGAAAACGTGCATGTATCGCCTCTATGCGCTCGCGCAAAAAGAGCTTATTCCACGGCGTATAGAGCTGATTTTCATTAAAAAGCCGATACGCAAACAGCCTAAATTCATCTCTAGAAGAAAAAACCTTTGTGTCGCAATGCTTGATTTCGGTTGTAAACTGATTATCGCGTCCATAATACGTATCGATATAAAAACCAGATATTACCAGCTCAAGACCATGTTTTACGGCGTAGGTGTACATATCTTCTAGCATGTGATTGTCTGCCCAGTCATCGGCGTCCATAAACATAACGTATGATCCACGTGCTTTGTCCAATGCAAAATTACGAGCAGCGGGTGCACCAGCATTGGGCGTATGAAAAACGGTAATACGCGTGTCTCGCATTTCAAGGGCATCTAAAATAACCCCTCTACATTGTATGCAGGCATGATAACTGAAATTTTAGGCGCTTTTGGAGCCATATTTCGTACTCCTATACACAAGCTCTATCCCTTATTGCACATCTAGTATGGAATACTTACGCCATAAAGTTGTGTTGAAGCAGTGAACAGCACGTGAATTACAAGACAAATACAAAATTCAATGAACATGTGAAAATGGTGCACGAAAATGTGTGTGTCGCAGCAACAGGCGTTAAAAGCGCGCGCTGTCTTGTACGTGTTGCGCTGGCTGGTACATGTGCGCGTTGTATCGCGTGTGTAGGCGCATTGTCTTGCACCTATGCGTGTTACATCGCGAATGTACGTATTCAAACTTTATTCATTGCTCCACGGTACCAGCAAGCCTGCAGGATAGCCCACGCGTTCAAGCGTAAGACCTTGCGCAGGCGCAGTCATTGCCGCGGCGGTTCTGGTTTGTTGTCTTAACACATCTTGGATCCAATCGGGTTGGCGCGCGCCTCTGCCCACTTCTAAAAGCGAGGCAACTATAATGCGCACCATATTATGTAAAAATGCATTACCCGTTATGTCCAGGCGCAAAATCTGCTCGCCCACGATATAATCGCGAGAAATCTTAATGCTTGTTAAGCAGCGGTTAAGCGATAAACCTTGCTCCTCTAAGAGCTGCGCAGAGCTGGCTTTACAAAAACTTTTGAAATTATGCTCACCCGTGAGATACTCCCCCGCCGCGTTCATGTCATCCATGCAAACATGAGGAATATTTTTTACCCACCATACAAATTCATGAGTAAGAATAGGTTTAAGCGGACCGAGCGCGATGCGGTATGTGTAGCTTCGCTCGCGCGCACTAAAACGAGCAGAAAAGTCGAGCGGCGCGCGATAAAGCGTTCTAATTGAAATATCATCGGGGCATAAGCCACTAAGTGCGCTCATAATTTTATGCTTAGACATGCCGAGCTCACTTTGGGTGATTGGAAAACTCACATACTGAGCGTGTGCGTGCACACCAGCATCGGTTCTCCCTGCACAGGTAAGAGTGATGTTTCGTCTCAAAAATGTAGAAAGAGCGCGCGTAAGGCAACCCTCAACGCTTCGAACTGACTCGTTTTGAGCTGCATATCCACAAAAATGAGTACCTACATAGCCAAAACGTATAACAAGGGTTGCAACAAAGGGATCAACTGCAGATGTGTGCGCAGTGCATGTTGCGTGACCATCAGCGCTCGCGCGCTCGATGGCAGATGAGACACTCGTTTCGCGCGAGGCGTCTGCTTTATGCTTATCGTTCATAAAACCTCACTTATGCATTTTCGCTTACGTATTTTCGCTTGTACATCTCTGCTTATGCAGTTAGAACACCATCAGTATGACACAGCCGATCACAAAAACACAGAGGTTACATGCCCATGCACCACGCGCAAGAGGCTGCGGCAAACGTCGCGCCTGACCGTTATATCCGTGTTCCTTCATTGACAACGCTTGAAGGGTTGACATTCTAAAAAAACGAATAACCAGTGGTACAAAGACACTTATCCATGCGTTCAGTCGCTTTTTAAGAGATACGTTATGAAACGCAACACCTCGAATTTGCTGAGAAATCATCAGCATGCGTACCTCGCGCATAACGGGAGGAAAAGAACACAACGTCATAGACATAATGAGTTCAATATGGTCAACAGGGATATGTAAAAATCTGAATGGCGATAGCAAACTTCGTATGCAAATCACTGCATCAAGAACCGTGAACCGTGTTGCAATGCTTGTGCAAATCATAATCATGCATAAAATACGGCTTCCAACCATTGCAGTTCGTATAATGCCCGATATTCTAAACCCAAAGCTACCCAGTATAACTATATCGGGAGTGCCAAAAACCAAGCCGTTAAAAAGCAAAGATAGCACCGTAAACCAAACAAACGGCAGAAAAAAGACAGTTGTTTGACGCGTAAAAGTTTTTGATGTATACGCATATATAAACGCTAGAACAACACAAACCGCAAGGCCATACCATGTGTGAATGCACCACAGCAGCACAAAAAATAGAAGTGACACGCAGACTATAAAGCGAATATCGCTCCAGGGCGCGCAAACGTATTCCCAAAAACCCGAAGGACAAGCAGGATGTTCGTTTGTGTAGGGTTTAGAAACTATGGTAGTGTCTTGTGTCATGGTTTATCTCATCATGTGCGTTTTGATTGCTGTTGGTCGTGCCGTGCTGTAAGGAGTGCCGTTTTGCTTGCTGTTGGTCGTGCCGTGCTGTAAGGAGTGCCGTTTTGCTTGTTGTTTCAGCTCTTTCTTTTAGCACTTATCGCGCCGAAGTTTAAGACTCCACGATTTCTCTTGCAGATATTGAACTATTGTAACGGTTACGTTCCAGCACAGCATTGCCAATGCGGCAAAAACTATTGCTAGGAGTAATCCTGCTAATAATGCGTACACACCCGAAACTTCATGGTCAAAAAATACAAACACCATATCATTAAGCAAAGGGCTTGGCCAAATCCCCTTTATAAACCCTAGTGCGGCACACAAAATGCTCATCGCACTTGCAAAGCTAAATGATACCGCTAAAACTGCAAGAGTTGGAATAATTGAAATCCAAAGCATTGAGGCAAACGAATAAAACCCTAATACTTTCATGAATTGCGAAAGAGAAAATTCTTTATTTTGGACAATAGACGCCCCCATGTAATTCAAGGCAACAACTTTTGCCGGCTCCATTTCGGCAAGTATATCTTCCTCGCGCTGTCCATTATTCAAACGCTCGTAAAAAGAGCTTTTAAGCTCGCTTAATATATCCGTTTTTTCTGAAACAGGCATATGTATTAAATATCGATCTACCTGTGACAGGTATTTTTCGAGGCGCTTGCCAAGTTTTTTATTCATGATTTCCGCCTTTCTATGCATACTGACAACTAAGCTATCTTTTAAGTGAAGTTACGTAATAATGAGCGCCCTGCAATCATCTGTTCTAATTGTTGGCATCAGTGCTGTTTTGTTTGGTGGGGTCAGCTGCTTGTTCATCGAGACTACCCTCTAACTATTGGTATTGCTCGTCTTGAGCTTAGAAATGCTTTGAGTAAGTACGTTCCAATCACTATCTAATTGATTTATATACAAAGTGCCTGCTGGCGTTATCCGATAATACTTTCTAGCAGGAGTTCCTTCATCTACATGTTGCCAATAGGACTCAAGATAACCGTTTTTTAATAATCTTCTGAGCAACGGATAAATCGTGCTTTCCTTGGTCTTAAGCATGGGGTATGCATTAAGCATCTGGATTAAGTCATAGCCATAGCGATCTTTTTGAAGTATTAAAAGCATGAGGACATATTCCAATGTTCCTCGTTTGATTTGCGATACCCATTCCTCATTCATTGCAAAACCATCCTGTTTTAAGCCCACCGCGTGGTCTCGTGCCTCTTAGTAAATGCATTCTGCACATGTGTTCTTAGTGTTAGTACAGATGCACACGAGCTTGGTGTATATGCATATTCGCAGTTATTCTATATACATAGTACCACACAGTATATCTTAGTCAATAGGTGTTATGTTGTGCATAGTTTAAAGATGAGAAAAGGAAAGGCAATGAATGTACCAATCAGCACTTCTCCAACAAAGCAGGAATCGCATAAAGAGGCACCAGATTTACCTCGCCCACATGTGCAAAATCTTTTTGGGAAAGAACATATGCGTGCGCAATTATGCTTGAGTATTTTTTACAAAACGCCCTCAGAGATTCATACTTTCCCAAACCAGAAGACTTAACCTCAAACGCATGCACCTTTGTTCCACACGAGACCAAAAAATCAACCTCATAATAATGCGAGCTCTCATCCTTATCCCACGTATGATAAAAGAGCTCTCTTCCTGTTGAAGCGATAATTTGTGCTACAAGGTTTTCATACAAATAGCCCAAATTTGCTGGTAATTTATCTGAGAGCAGCTTTGTGTATATCTCGTTTTCTGCCTGCGACCTATCTGAAAACATGAGTGTTACAAATAAACCCGTATCTGCCAGGTAAAGCTTATAGCTATCTAAATCCTTAGTTTGCGAGAGGGCAACACTTGGGTCAGAGGAATTATAACAGGCAAGGACCGTGCGCGAATCTATGAGATCAGATATCAGACGGTTATCAGAGTTTAAGCGCCTTTTACCCGTTGCAGAAGATATCCGGTATTTCCTTGTGCCTCTAGCTAACTGGGCTGGAATGGAGTGAAAAAGCGCAGATAGTTTACCTGACGCATCAATTTTTCTAAAATCAGCTTCATAGAGTTCAATAATTTGTCGTTTTATGTGGTCAATTGTTTGAAAATTCTTTCCATTCACATATGCTTCAACAGCTTGCGGCATACCGCCTACAGCCATATAAATACGTAGGTCACGCATAAGCTTGCGCGTAATATCACTGCCCACGTGCTTGTCTTGTGCATAGAACGTCCTAATTACCTCAAAGTTCTGCTGTGTTGCCCAACAAAACTCCTCGTAATCCATAGGATATACAGGAATCTTCATCTCTTCTGATGGAATAAGGATATCCTTTACATTTTTTTGTATAGAAATTAACGAACCCGTTTCTATCACATGATAGCGACCATCTTTAACAAGGTGTTTAACGGCCTGACGCGCACGCGGAAAAAGTTGCACTTCATCAAAAATCAGTACAGATGCATGTTCATAAAGCGTCGTGCCCGTTGCGGCTTGCAGACGAATAAAAAACATATCCAAATCAGCAATGTCATCAAAACAAGCGAGTACTTCACGCGATACTTGAGAAAAGTCAATGAGAACGTAGGAGCGATATTCGTGGCCAGCGCTTTTCGCTGCATATACATAGTTTTTCTCGTTTCATTTACGTTTCTTCAAAGTCTTTTATGCCCAAAACCGACATTTCTTCAAGGTTATTTTAGCGAAATATCGACATTTCTTCAAAGTCTTTTATGCCCAAAACCGACATTTCTTCAAAGTTTTGAATAAACCGCTTACGTGCAAGGGCGTGCATTTGTGCCTTGTGTTTACGAACTTACCGAGTTGCGAACTACAAGAATCTTATGAGGAATCTCTTCCCACTCGCTTATATGATGAGTAACCACCATAACGCTTTTATGCTGATCTAACAGCATACGAATTACGCGCCGCACAAGGCGTCTACCAGCGCCGTCTAATCCACTTGTGCATTCATCTAAAATATACACAGGCTTATCCAACGCCAAAATAGCAGCTATGCCCACGCGTTTTCGCATACCACCAGACAGCTGATATGGATTGCGCTCAAATGTGTCTGAAGGAACGCCCAACAGCGAAAGCATCTTTTTTGCCTTACGCGTGACGTTGTTACAAAAAAGCCCCTGATTTTTAAGGCCAAAAGTTACCTCATCAAGCACCGTTGGACAAAATAGCTGGTCCTCAACACGCTGAAACATAAAGGCGCAATCTCCCAACGCAACAGGCAGGCCATTAAGCGTTGCACTTCCTTGCTGCGGCTTACATGCTCCAATAAGATTGAGTGCAAGAGTGGTTTTCCCCGATCCTGAATTGCCTACAACAAGCGTTAATTCTCCTGCATATAACGAAAAATTATACGAAGTATCGCTTTGAATACTACGAGAAGACGGCGCGTCTCCTAAAAGCTGCGGAACGAGATTAGACACAACCAGTGTAGGCTGTGGGTGCTGTGTGGGCTGTGTACCCTCGTTGTGCGCTCCCGTGGGCTGTATGCACGTTGTACGCTCGGTGTGTGCCACTGTGGGTAGAAGTTGCGCTTCACATGCATTATCCGCCAATATAAACGGGTCTTGTGCGCTCATAACGCTCATATAAGACGATTCATCTATAAAATCGGAGTATGCTTGCAACGTAGGATTAGACAAAAACTCAAAAGGACTCACTTCTGCGGCTATTTTTCCCTGATAAAGAACCGCAACCTTATCAACATATGTTAGGTCTTGCGCATTATGCGTTATTTCTATCACGCCCAAAGGCGCTCCATCAAACCCTGTCCTAACCAAACGCTCAATAGTTGCATGAAGTTGTTGCGATGAGATAGGATCAAGCTGCGAAAACGCTTCGTCTAACACAAGGTAGTGCGGATGAAGTGCCAGCGTAGCTGCAAACGCTACACGCTGCATTTCACCACCCGAAAGTGTATCAAGCATGCGCGCTGCAAGGTGCGAAATATGCGCAAACTCCAGCGCCTCTTTTACACGGGCGTGTACATCTTGCTCTGAAAGTCCTAAATTAAGAGGGCCAAACGCAAGCGTATCAAAAACAGACGGGCTTACGCACTGCGTATAGGGGTCTTGATGAACAAAGCCGCAAAGCCGCGCACGAGTAAGGACGTCAAGCGATTCGTTTGGAGCGATTGTATAACCATCAAGTGTTATATGTCCTGCTTGAAAAGGCACGTGTCCCGCAAGAACATTAACAAGCGTTGATTTGCCTGCACCGTTAGAACCCACAAGTGCTATGCGCATACCCGATTTACAGGTAAGTGAAAGCTCACGCAAAACAAAGGCGCTGTCGTGCTGATAGCTACAAGTAATATGAGAACAAGAGAGCGCCACCGAAGAACCTTTCGTATATAAAAAGACATATATTACGAATCTGATTATACGAATAAATAAGCCAATTAAAAAGTAACCGAAAAATAAAGTCTAGCCAAAAAAAGACCTCGCAAAAAAGCGAGGTCTTTGAAGGCGCTTTCTCAGCCTCTTGAGCCTTGGCAGGCTTAGCAACCTTTTCTACCTTGGTTGCAGGAGCTGCACTGGCAACACTTTCGGTAACAACCTCAATGATAACAACTTCTGCAGCGTCACCTTTACGAGGACCAAGCTTCATAATACGTGTATATCCACCTTGGCGATCAGCCCAAAGGCCCTGAGCAGCCTTTTCGAATACCTGACGTACAACTTCTTTGTCACCAACTTTGGCAATAGCCAGACGACGTGCATGAACGTCACCCTTCTTTGCCCAAGTGATAACCTTATCTACCTCAGGACGAATAGCTTTTGCGCGTGCTTCGAGCGTCTTAATACGGTCATTCGCAAGCAGGGACGCAATCAAGCTCCTTTTCATTGCTTTGGTATGGCTGGCATCAGTACCAAGCTTCATACCTCTTTTTTTATTGTGTCTCATGGTCTAGTTTCTCCTCAATAGCACATTATTGTGGCTTAAGGCTTAAGTCCCAATCCTGCGTCCTCAAGCTTGTCGCGAACCTCTTCAATACTTTTTACACCAAAGTTGCGAATGTTAAGTAAATCGTTCTCAGAGAATTCTACAAGTTGACGAACATTATGGATGCCTGCGCGCTTAAGACAGTTGTATGAGCGTACGGACAAATCAAGATCCTCAATCTGCTTATCAAGCTCGGTGTTCTCTTCTTCCTCTTCATTAGAGAAAATCGAAACATCCTCTTGTGGCTCTTCTTCGTCTTCGGCCAAATCCATGAACGCTGCCATGTGTTGGTTAATAATGTCTGCAGCTTCGATAACTGCATCACGAGGACTTATTGAACCGTTTGTTTCGATCTCAAGAATCAGACGGTCATAATTGGTGTGTTGACCAACACGACAAGGCTCGACAGTCTTTGCACAGCGACGAACAGGAGAGTAAAGCGAGTCAACATGAATAACACCAATGGGATCTTCATCGCGCTCGTTGTCGTCACCTGAAACATAACCGCGACCTACGCCGATGCGCATACGCATTGCCAAGTGGCCGCCTTCGCCCAACGTGCAAATAACATGATCTTTGTTAATAAGCTCAAATTCAGCAGGAATCTTAAAATCTCCACCGGTAACAGTGCAAGGACCGTCGATAGAGATCGAAGCTTCTGCCGTTTCACCTGAACCGTTAGCGTGAAATACCAAGCCTTTTACGTTAAGCACAATGTCGGTAACGTCTTCATATACGCCATCAACAGTTGAGAATTCGTGCTGAACACCATCAATGGAAATAGCTTCTACAGCTGCACCTTCAAGCGAAGAAAGCAGCACACGACGCATGGAGTTACCCAATGTGTCACCATAGCCACGCTCCAATGGTTCAACATTGACTCGAGCAAGGTTTTCGGATATATCCACCACACTAACCTGTGGACGGATGAATTCTGACATGAATACCTCCTGCCAATCAGGTTACTTAGAATAGAGCTCAACGATGAGCTGAGCATCGATATCAAGGTCAATTTGATCGCGTACAGGAATTTGAAGAACTTTACCTTGAAGCTTTTCTACATCAACCTCAAGCCAAGCAGGAACTGCCATACGCTCAGAAACGATAAGAGATTCCTTAATAGGAAGCAAATCTTTTGCTTTAGAGCTAACAGCAATAACATCGTCAGCCTTTACCTGATAAGAAGGAATATCTACACGTTTACCGTTTACGGTAATGTGTCCGTGACGAATTGTTTGACGAGACTCTTTACGAGTACGCGCAAAACCAAGACGGAATACAACATTATCCAAACGGGTTTCTAACAAACTCATAAGGTTATCACCAGTAATACCCTCAGCCTTCATAGCTTTGGTGTAATAACCGCGAAACTGTTTCTCAAGAATACCGTAAATAAATTTAGCTTTTTGTTTTTCACGAAGCTGAGTACCATACTCGCTCAACTGACGACGACGTTGTCTTGGTTGACGATTGGACTTCTTGTTAATTCCCATAACAACAGGTTCAATCTCGAGTTGACGGCATCTCTTGAGGACAGGGGTCCTATCAATTGCCATAGTTACTGTCCTTCCTTATTACACGCGACGACGTTTGCATGGACGGCAACCGTTGTGCGGTACAGGTGTTTTATCCTGAATACCAGAAACTTCAAGTCCGGCTGCCTGAAGAGAACGGATTGCGGTTTCGCGACCAGAACCCGGTCCTTTGACGAATACTGCTACTTTATGAAGACCGTGCTCCATAGCAGCCTTTGCGCATGCCTCAGCAGCAACTTGAGCAGCAAATGGAGTTGACTTACGAGAGCCTTTAAAGCCAACAGTTCCGCCTGATTGCCAAGCAATAACGTTGCCTTGGGGATCAGTAATAGAAATAGTTGTGTTATTAAATGTGCTCTTGATATGAGCTTGACCAACTGCGATATTCTTACGCTCAGAGCGACGAATATGCTGGGTCTTTTGATTTTTCTTTGGCATAATCTACTCCTAGGCCTTCTTCTTAGCACCAATTTGACGTCTCTTACCTTTACGGGTACGAGCGTTTGTATGGGTGCGCTGACCGCGTACAGGAAGACCCTTACGATGGCGAAGGCCGCGATAGCAACCAATCTCCATCAGGCGAGCAGTGTTTTGCCTTACTTCACGTCGTAAGTCACCTTCAGTGGTGAAGTTTGCATCGATATAGTCACGAAGCTTGGTAACTTCATCCTCTGTAAGATCCTTAACGCGAGTATCTGGATTAATACCGGTCTCGGCACAAACTTTAGTAGCTCTTGTTTGCCCAACACCGTATAAATACGTTAGACCGACTTCTACACGCTTGTCGCGTGGAAGATCGACACCGTTAATACGTGCCAACTTCGAGCTCCTCTCTTAGCCCTGACGCTGCTTGTGGCGAGGGTTCTCGCAGATCACGTAAACCTTGCCATGACGACGAATGACTTTACATTTGTCGCACATCTTCTTTACCGAAGGGCGTACCTTCATCTTAAACTTCCTCCCAGTAGTACGAATAAACTGGTAGCAACAGATGCGCTTAGTACAAGCATCTGTTTATAAACGCCCAGCCGCAGGCGAAACAACTGCCGTGATGTAACGGGGTTATTTGTAGCGATAGGTAATACGACCTCTGGTAAGGTCATACGGAGATATTTCTACCGTTACCTTATCGCCAGGCAAAATACGAATATAATTCATGCGTATCTTGCCGGAAATAGTACAGAGAATGGTTTTACCGTTTTCGAGCTCTACATTAAACATTGCGTTTGGTAAAGGCTCCAGCACTGTGCCTTCAAGCTCGATTCCGTCTTGTTTACTCACCGTACCTACTTTCTTCTTACAAATCACAGCGATCATTTATCATACATAAAATCAGCACGAATGGAAATAGCAACACGTATTGTACACAATTACACAAAAGACCTACAAACTTTCTTCTTGTGTAATATTTTTAAACTTCCAATCGCACATACACTTGTTGTTTTGGCTTACAACCTTTGTAGTTAGACCTGACTTTAGTAGTAAGACTCAACTTAATTAGTCAGACTCGCCGCCTTGCATAATACAATCGGCACCAAGATCATCAGCCGTTAAAACAACGGGGCCATCTTTGGTAATAGCGAGCGTGTTCTCATAGTGGGCAGCAATTTGACCATCATCGGTTACTACGCCCCACCCATCAGGCAATGTATGGCTTGCATAATCTCCAAGCGTAATCATGGGCTCAATAGCAATAACCATACCTACCTGTAGTCTTACGCCACGTCCCTTTTTACCATAATTAGGTACATTGGGGTCTTCGTGCATGTCATGTCCAACGCCGTGGCCAACATAATCACGCACAACACCATAGCCATGCTTTTCTGCCAAGCTTTGTGCAGCAAATCCAATATCGCCCAGATGATTTCCAGGAAGAGCCTGTTCAATGGCGTCGTGAAGACAGTCGCGTGTAATTTCACACAGTGCCTTTGCCTCGTCGCTTACTGCACCTACATAAAATGTCCAAGCGTTATCACCAACCCAACCATCAACGGTAGCGCCTGTATCAATGGAGATGATGTCGCCCTCTTTAAGCACTGTGCTCGGAGAAGGAATGCCATGAACAATCTGGTCGTTAATAGAAGAACAAAGCGAAGCCGGATATCCGTAGTAACCCTTAAACGTAGGAATTCCGCCATGCAGACGAATAAAGTTTTCTACCGCGCTGTCAATTTCCTTGGTAGTAACACCAGGTTTTACCAGTGTTCCTGCAAAGCGCAAAGCTTCCTTGGAAAGCTTTCCTGCACGCTTCATCTCTTCAATTTCTTGCGGACTTTTAATATGAATCATAAGGAAAGGAGCTTTTTGACACGCGCAAACACCTCGTTGGGATCAGCGGCTCCGTCCACCTCCTTAAGTTTAGACTGGGCTTTGTAATAATCAACCAAAGGAGCAGTTTGGGTTTCATAGGTTTCAAGGCGCTTTTGGATAGTTTCGGGCTTATCGTCATCACGTTGATACATCTGACCACCACAAGCAGGGCAAACATCACAACCAGCAGGAGCTGTGTAAGCACATGCTCGGCAAGTTCTGCGTGAACTCAAGCGCTTAACAATTAAATCTTTAGATACATTAACATAAAGCGCACCATCAAGGGTTTTACCAAGCGTCGCAAGCTCGGCGTCCAAAACTTGAGCCTGCTCGCAATTGCGTGGGAACCCATCAAGCAAGAACCCCTTTTCTACATCGTCGTGCGAAAGGCGTTCTTTAACCAAACCAATTACAAGCTCATCGGGTACAAGCTTTCCCGCCTTCATATAAGACTCGGCTTGACTCCCCAATTCTGTATGAGCCGAAACCGCACTTCTAAGTAGGTCTCCTGTAGAAATATGAACAAAACCAAATTCAGCAACAAGCTTTTGCGCTTGTGTACCTTTTCCTGCACCAGGTGCACCGAGAAGTACTAAATTCATAGGATTCAACACCTTTCGATTGTTAAACAGATATGATAAATGTAACACGTTTTTTAGCTTTAACACACGAAGATCGAGATTTTTCAAAAGCGTACAATCTAGCCATCAGCTTATAGGGGACTGGCGTGTACTTAATATATAAATTACAGGCATAAAGGCTATAAATTTCGAACAATAAGCGCCATCATGCACTTAGCCAACAAAAAAAGCGGAGCCGCATGCTCCGCTTTATAATCTTATCCGTGTGCTCAGAAATGCACTCTATAGTACCCAGCAACTCTAATGGAAAAGTCCCTCGTAATTGTGCATTTTGAGTTGGCTTTCAAGCTGAGAAATAGTATCCATAGCAACGCCAACCATAATAAGCACCGAAGTACCGCCAAATGCTTGCAACAATGTATTCCCCGTAAACCTAAACATAATAGAAGGAATAACAGCAATTGCTGCCATAAATAACGCACCAGGTAGCGTAATGTGATCCAACACATCTTTAATATATGCAGCCGTTGCACCACCGGGGCGAACACCAGGCACAAAACCGCCTGCTTTCTTTAGCTGGTCTGCAGTTTCATCGGGGTTAAATACCATAGCAGTATAGAAATAGGCAAAAAATACGATAAGTACAACCGATAACACCCAGTTTACCCAGCCCGTAGAAAGGGAGTTAGCAAAAGTTTGAATCCAATCGACACGCGGGAAAAATACTGCAACCTGAGCAGGCATATATAACAAAGCAGAGGCAAAGATAATAGGAACAACGCCCGCCGTATTAACCTTAATAGGTAGGTAGGTAGATTGACCACCCATAATTCGTCTTCCCATCACGCGCTTAGCATATTGGACAGGGATACGACGCTGGCCACGCTCAATGAAGATAATAATGGGGATAATAGCCAAAATAACAAGGAGCGTGACAAGAGTTGTTACCATACCAAAGGTAGAGGTATTAACCGACGAGGTTAGTGCAGAAGGAAGACCAGCCATAATGTTTGCGAAGATGATAAGTGACATTCCGTTACCAACGCCTCGTTGCGTGATAACTTCACCAAGCCACATAATAATCATGGCGCCAACAAGCAAGACTCCTACAATGATAAACGCTTCGATATATTCAGGAAAACCAAGGTTTGAAAAACTAATTCCATAGCTCTTGAATAAAAAGTAATATCCAATTGCATTTACCAACGCCAGAACAACCGTAAGATAACGCGTGTACTGCGTAATCTTACGTTGTCCTGATTCGCCTTCTTTTGCAAGCTCTCCAAGCGAAGGTATAACCGCCTGGAACATCTGCAAAATAATCTGAGCCGTGATATACGGCATAATTCCTAAACTAAAAACGGAAACGCGAGAAAGAGCTCCACCAGAAAAAAGATTAAGTACAGCTACTGCACCACTACCAGCGGAAGCCTCTTGAAATGCCTGGAGCATGCGAGCAAACGGCACACCAGGTGCAGGTAAATATGCGCCAAAACGATAAAGCAACAGGATTGCCACCGTAATGAAAATCTTGTTTCTTAACTCCTTGATGCGAAATGCGCTCGAGATGCCCTTAAACACGCTTACTCGACCTTTCCTCCGGCTGCCTCAATTTTTGCTTTAGCAGAAGCAGAAACCTTATCAACAGATACGGTAAGTTTCTTAGAAAGTTCACCGTTACCCAAAACCTTAACAGGAATATAGGTGTGTTTAATTACACCTTTTTGTACTAATGTTTCATCGTTTACAGTTTCACCATCAGCAAACAAGGTGTTCAGACGATCAACATTAACAGGTGTGTATGCTACACGATTGTGATTAGTAAAACCGGGGAGCTTAGGCAAACGCATAGCTAAAGGCTGTTGTCCACCTTCAAATCCGGCTCCTTTACCGCCACCAGCACGTGAAAGCTGACCTTTAGTACCACGGCCAGCAGTTGTTCCAAAACCAGAAGAGTTTCCGCGACCAATGCGCTTACGTGATTTCTTGGAACCTTGTGCAGGACGAAGATCATTGAGTTGCATATGTCTTGCTCCTAGTTCTCTTCAACCTCAACAAGGTGCTTTACCTTGAAGATCATTCCACGGACGCTTGGGTTATCAGGGAGAACCGAAACGTCACCAATTTTACGAAGACCCATTGCACGACAGGTCAATGTTTGATCTTTTTTCACAGATGCAACGGCACTGCGAACAAGCTTAACGCTTACTTTTTTATCAGCCATGGTGCTTAGGCCTCCTTTCCATTAAACATCTCTTTTACGCTCATACCACGACGAGCAGCTGCTTCTTCGGGGCTTGTCAAAGATTGCAAGCCTTTTGCGGCAGCTTTGATCATGTTAAGAGCGTTGCCGGTACCCAATGACTTAGACAGTACATTGGTAATTCCAGCCATTTCAAACAGAGGACGAACAGGACCTCCAGCAATAACACCAGTACCAGGTACAGCAGGTTGGATCAATACACAACCAGCACCATAGTGCTCTTTAACAGCATGAGGAACTGAACCATTTTCTGTGATAGGCACATGGAACATATTCTTTTTTGCATCGTCCACAGCTTTTTGAATTGCTTGTGGAACCTCGGCAGACTTACCCATACCAATACCTACATTGCCCTTGCCGTCTCCTACAACAACAAGTGCAAGTAAGGACATACGACGTCCACCTTTTACAGTTTTAGATACGCGATGGATGTAAACTACGCGCTCCTGAAGCTCGGAGTCATCCTGGCGCTTACGATCACGTGGCATTCAAATTCCTCCTAGAACTTCAGACCCGCTTCGCGGGCACCTTCTGCCAAAGCCTTAATACGACCATGGTAAATGTGTCCACCACGATCAAAGGTAACTTCTTTTACACCAGCGCTTAATGCACGCTCAGCAACAAGTTTACCTACAAGCTCTGCAGCTTCTTTATTTGAACCAACTTTTACTTGACCTTTAATTTCTGCGGTTAAGGTAGAAACAGCGCAAATTACCTTAGCGTCACAGTCATCAATAACTTGAGCGTAAATATGAGCGTTTGTACGATGCACACTCAAACGAGGACGCTCAGCTGTTCCAAATACCTTGGAACGAACACGGCGTTTGCGGCGTTTAAGACCCGCAAGCTTAGCCTGGTTCTTGTTCATACTTTCTCCTTCAACATGCCGCTACCTAACGGGGTAACAGACTTCCTAGGTGAAGTAAAACTACTTAGCAGCCTTACCAAGTTTTCTGCGAATGTGTTCGCCTTCGTAGTGAATACCTTTACCTTTGTAAGGCTCAGGAGGACGCTTAGAACGAATTTCAGCAGCAACTTGACCAACTTGCTCCTTAGAAATTCCCTTAACAACAATGTGAGTGTTATCAGGAACCTCAAATGACATTTCGGCTGGGCAAGGATAAATAACTGGGTGCGAGTAACCCAGAGATAAATCCAAGTCTTTACCTTTAAGTGAAGCACGATAACCAACACCAGCAAGCTCAAGACGCTTCTCAAAGCCTTCCGAAACACCGATTACCATGTTGTGAAGCAGGGTGCGTGTTAAACCTTGTTGAGCGTTGGCTTCTACCGTTGGCTCAGCGAGCTCAACTAAAAGCTCTTGACCCTCTTCTTTAATTACAACGAGCTCAGAAAACGTGCGCTTAAGCTCGCCTTTGCTGCCCTTAGCAACAACGTGAGTTCCGTCAATGGTCACCGTTACACCGGCTGGAACCAAGACAGGCTTCTTACCAATACGAGACATTGTCTGCTCCTATCCAGATGAGTAACGATTACCAAATATAGGCAATGACCTCGCCGCCAACGCCCAATTTACGAGCGTCACGATCGCACATCATGCCCTTAGAAGTTGAGATTACAGCAGTACCAAGACCGCCAAGAACGCGCGGCAGTTTATCTGCTGAGGAGTAAATACGCAAACCGCATTTAGAAATACGGCGAATACCGCGAATCACGCGAGCGTGTTTTTCTCCATACTTAAGTGTAATGTGTAAAGTTTTTTGAGGTTTACTATCTTCAATCTCAAAGGACTCAATATACCCTTCCTCGCAGATTACGCGAGCTACCTCAGCAAGTACCTTGCTGGAGGGTAAAGAGACCTCAGGTTTACCTGCGGAGTTAGCGTTACGAATACGCGTTAACATGTCCGCTATGGGATCGGTAACCTTCATAGATTCCTTCTCCTTCGTTCGTGATGAAACTGTGCGTGTGGTTCACACTTTGCCCGTAGCAAAGATGCCTACACACCAGAGCTTCCTACCAGCTTGCTTTGCGCACGCCAGGGAGCTCGCCTATACAAGCCATTTCGCGGAAGCAAACACGGCATAAACCAAACTTGCGATATACGCTGTGAGGACGTCCACAACGTTGGCAACGGTTTTGTGTGCGTGATGAAAACTTCGGCTCACGGTTTGCCTTGACGATCATCGATGTCTTAGCCACAAATCCTCCTTTTACCTTGGCTTTATTACCAAAGCCTTACGATTGCTGCGCAAAGCGCAGCTACTCCATCATCTACCAAATACTATTTTTTGAACGGGAAGTTAAATGCAGCTAAAAGTGCACGGCCTTCTTCGTCGGTAGATGCTGTAGTTACAACGGTAATGTCCATACCACGTGTGTGATCGACTTTGTCGAAATCAATTTCCGCAAAGATGAGCTGTTCGGTTACGCCCATGGAGAAATTACCGTGGCCGTCAAAGCTCTTAGAGGAAATACCACGAAAGTCGCGGATACGTGGAATAGCAATAGAAATAAGACGATCAAAGAACTCGTACATACGATCGCCACGAAGTGTTACCTTAGCGCCAATAGGCATACCAGCGCGAAGGTGGAAGGTAGCGATAGATTTGCGAGCGTGGGTAACCATTGGTTGTTGACCAGTAATGTCACGAAGGTCTGATACAGCGCCCTCGATTGCTTTGTGGTCGCCAGCGGCTTCGCCAACACCCATGTTTACGACGATTTTCTCGATCTTTGGAATTTGGTTAACATTTTTGTACTCAAATTCCTTTTGAAGTACATCGCGTACTTCGTCGAAGTATTTTGCCTTTAATCGAGGCATGGCTTCGGTTGACTTCTTTGCCATAGGACACTCCTAAACTCTTGGGGTTTTAAGTGCGGGGATCGCCTCGCACCTCCCGACACCTTATCGGGAGCCTACCTGCAATTTTATAAAAGACACCTAGGTATCCCCTATAAAGTTGCAACGGTAAATGATACCTGTTTCTCTTGGAGCATTTGCGTGCTGTTGGGCGCATTTACAAAAACATCAGGATAATTCCATATTTCGGGCAGACGTTTGTTATTTGTCCATCATGTCACGTTAGTCAAAACAAAACGTTTTATAAAAGCACGCCCACAGAGACACGCGCAGCGGCACGAGATGAGGCTCATACCAGAACCTAATATTATGCCAAACGTACCTGTAAGAGCCAAAAATTCTGGAAGCACGCTTGTATCTCCAGTCTGGGGAACCGTACGTGTTTGTTGGTGCGAGGATGCGGGCGGCAGAGATTTTTTCTGGACGGTCACACGGGCTTGTTTTGTGGTAGAGGCGCCATCTTTATCAGTAACCGTAAAGGTAATCTTATAAGTTCCAGGCTGAGTATTATCAAACCCACCATTATCGCTCATAGATACCTTACTTGTTATATCGCCATCTTCCACATCACTTGCAGATACAACAAGACTTGTGAGATCAAAAGTATCGCCTTCAGTAATAGTTGCGTTACGAAGAGTAAGGATGGGAGCTTCGTTCAAAACTGCTGCTTTCAAAGCATATACCGCATGAACCGTTATGTCCTGATTTACAACAGTCTTACCCGTAAATACACCAGATTTATCTTTACCAGAACTATCGGTATTCCATTCCTTAAAGACATATCCATCCTTTGTAGGATCTGCGGGCATAGATTGATCTTTAAGCAGATCGGTATCTATTGCCCTACCATGCTGCACCTTAACTTGTTTATATTGCTTGCCGTCATTCATGAAGGTAACCGTATGCGTTATCATACGAGGAACAAACGTCACTACTTTTTGAGTGGGATCTGTGTCTTTATGTGCAGAAACACGAAGTGTTTCCTCGGTTGGTGCAGTATCAATATCAGCTGATTCAGCCACCCATTCATAGCCTTCAGGAGCAGGAGCCGTAGGCTTTACGGCATACGTACCTGGAGCTAGATATGCAACCCCTTGAGAGAAATATCCCGCAGCCCCAGCAAGCAAGGCAGTGTTTTTATCCGTTATCATCTTCTGCAACTCTTTTCTACCTTATTTTCTGTGTTTTTGTACTGCACGACAAGCTGTGTGGGAATCGGGCGATAGGTCACGTAATAGTGTTTGGTGTTTACCTGATTGTCGTCCTTGTCTCGGACGATACCGTAATCATAGTTGCCAAAGCTATAGGTAATATCCTTGGTAAATGTACCACCTTCGGGCGTGTCTATATCGTTGCTGTAGTAAAGATAACCGGGAATGTTTGTACCAGTCAGCTCCTCCATCGTTGGGCGCTTAACAGAATCTTTCTTTGGGTCACCGTCATAGCTGAGGAGCGGCGTATACATATTGCTGACCACTTTATTATTGCCAAAGCGCACTCCACTAACATTTATAATGTCAGACAAATCGGATACATCTAACTTGGTAAACGGCTTGGTAGAGAATCTGTCGGCTTCGCCAGCGCTGCGCTGGGAAAGTTGACCCGCGTCTTTAATGTGCGCTGCATTGCGATATTGCAAATCATCTACAAAATGAAATTGCGCACCAGACTCAGGTGACAAAGCAACAGATCCAAAAGCTCTCATGTAGTTATGTACGCTTTGACGATTCATATATCCATACCCATAAACAGCCTCATCATTGTTGTCGCACTCCATAACAACATGAAAAAACGTTTGGTTCTTTCTTACAGAAACTTTGAACTTTGTCGGATCTGATATATTGGATCCAACAAGCTTCCCATTTATCTCAAGTTTGTATGGAATCTTATTGTTGGGAGTTTTGTAGTAATCAAAGTTTGCTGACCCATCTGGGTTTTTTAGCTCGCGCGACGATTGGTATGGAAAAAGGTCGATATCCCCGTTTTCTGAATGTTCGTCATCAATTCGCGGAATAAATACAAAAATGTCAATTCTTCCCAACCGGCCAGTATAGCCGAGAAACGAATGATAAGATGGATGAATACTTTTAGTATCACCAAATGCTTGACCATTCTCAACAGAAAATTTCTTGCCAGGAGGTGTAGAAAAAACCTTATCAATAATGGGATAAGGATCAGCAAATGGTGATTTATCCTGTAGCTCTTTGACTTCATCAGGCGTAATTACATTGGGGAAGGGATTTTGTACATTCTTATCATTGGTAAAATCATAAATTCCATCGGCATTGGGCTTAACCGTTGAGCTTTCAACAACAGGGTCTGCAACAGCATATGCCATAGTGGGAGAAGCTATAAGCGGTATAATCCCAAGCGAACATATGAGTGCACGCGCCACATTATTCCTTGAGAATTGCCCGTTGTTTCTGCATTTAAACTGTATTTTCATAGTGTTCCTCTCAATGGTTAACAGTATTAACTTTAACGCAATGAAGGAAACTTCTACCCCCCCCCTCACAAATATTCCATATTTCTTGCCAACAGATGCGCACGTAGACCATGCATTGAGGCCCCACATTGAGCGTACACATAAAAACTCAAGCTACAACATGCGTAGCTTGAGTTTCAATGTTTGTTACCATTCTAAAATTCAACCGTTAATGTTACACACGCCACATGAGCACATGCGTTGCAAACGGTCATCCATAAGTCCTGCAGCAAAGCCCAACGAAGTTGCAAGGGCGCTCATTGGCAAGAGCAACCTATCGACAGTTTGGGGTGTAGCTTTTTAGGTGGCACAGACTAAAAACTGCGCTTTCCATATCCTGCAAAGCCACCCATCAGCGCAAGCGACCCAGCACAAAAGAGAGCGCCAAACATGTTTGCATACAGGTTTTGCTCCTCGCCTGTTTGTGGCGAAATCTGATCTGGCTCACGCGCTGTCTTGTGATCAGGCGGCGTGTCGGAACTTTTTGGATCCTGCCTTTTTGGATTGGGTTTTGGTTTAGGTTGGGTTTGCTCTTCCTTTTCCCATTGAGCTTTCAACGTTATATCTTTTGTAACTTTTTGTGTCTTAAAATCCCATTTCTTATCATCTAAAAACCAGCCCGTAAACTTATATCCATTTTTAGTAGGGTCTTCTGGCATAGTCAGCAACGCGCCATCTGCAACGCTTACCTTTGCCGCACTCGTAAATACACCACCTTGTGCATCAAACGTTACGGTATAGGTGGGCAATTTTTTCCAAACAGCAAATACGATAAATACGGGCGACTCTGCATGTAGAAAGTCTTTTTGCATACCATACTTGTTGATAACACCATCTCGAATAATAGACCACTGATACGCAGGGCGCATGTGCCTTGCATCAAAACGCATTGTCTCTGCAGCCCAGTTAGTATAATCACTGTAACACGTATTTTCCTGGTCAGGAGTTATATTCTGCTGACGAGTACATTCCAATAAATTGTGTATAGTGTAGGCATTTTGATCATCATCTGGCGTTCCATCTGCCTTTTTAGGAAACAACAGATTATATCCCCAGCCTAAAAACTTGTATCCAGCACGCGTGGGCACTTCCGTTGGAATATCTAACTTATTATCTTTGATACGCACACGCTTAAAAATCTTTTCGTTATGATATACAAACGAATACTTATCTGCAGTTGTCGGGTCTTTTTCAATTGTTAGTGCGTCTTTAGCATTATCTGCAGAATTTGCAAATATAAACTCCATGGGCAGCATAAAAAGAGTGGTTTTCACAAAATGGTCTTGAAGATCTATAAACTGATAAGGAATATTCCAATTATCGCCTTTTTCAACGGGAGCACCGCTAGAGAGGGAATACTGTTTATTTATTTGAAAGGTAAGTGTTGTAGCAACAGGGCTCGTATGATCGGAATGCCGCAAGCTAAAACCTAGCGCAACAGGAGACGGTACCGTTTCACCAACAATAGAAATCTTATATTCATGATCGGGATTAAAGCCGAAAAAGATCCTGCTGATATTTACAGGGTCACCAAAATCAAGCTCCTTTATATCGGTTGCTTCCTTCTTAAGCGTGTTATCAAAAAAGCGAAACTTTACCGCACGATACTTTGCAAGCACATCATTATGTTGCTTTCTGCATGCAGAATCAGAATTCGAACCATTTTGCCATGAGGTGTCCAAAAGTCCAAAATCACTATCAGGTTGGATGAATGTAGTTTTATCGCTTGGAACAATGCGCGTATCAAGGGCTTTGTATTGCAGAGTTAGATTTATGAAATAATACTGCTTCATTTGCTCGTTAGTAAGTTTAACCGGCTTATCAGAGCTTGAATTGCTTGTTGTTTGCGCTGACGCGGACGTGTTATCTTGTGGTTGCGCATGATTATTTATAGAAGAATCTGCATAACAATATTCTTGCATACCTGCGAACAGGCACGTAATAACAAACGCACATGCAAAAAACAAAGTACGTAAAGAGGAAATTGCTCTGCATTTAAGCTGTGGTTTCATGGTGCTCCTCTCAATGGTTCATAGCATTAACTGTAACGCACTGAAAGAGACCTATACCCCCCCCCACAAACATTTCATACTTCTTACCAACGGGAACACACTTAGATCGCGCTTTGAGCACGCACAAAAAAACTCAAGCCACAACATGTGTAGCTTGAGTTGTCACAGCGTGTACTGAACTTATAAACTTAACTGCTAGCTGTACGTGACGCCACGCTAGTGTTTGCGACGCAAACGAGCGCCTATAACCCCAGCAGCAAAGCCCAACGAAGTAGCAAGAGCGCTTATCGGCAAGAGCAGCCCATCTCCAGTTTGGGGTGTGGCTGTTTTTAGGTGGCTTGGGTGTTGAGTCTTTTCTTGTTTACCCTCATTCTTATCTGTTGGCTTTTGTTCATCCTTTTTAACCACATTGACAACAGCAGACTTAGTTACGCTTATTCCAAGTTTATTAGCAACCTTAAAGGTAATGGTATATGCACCTACCTTGGCAGTATCAAAGCCTTGAGTATCTACCACAGCTACTTTATCTATAAGGTTACCGTCTTTGGCATCGGTTGCAGAAACTATTAAATCACGCACCGTAAAAGGAGTGCCTTCGGTAATGGTTTTATCTTGAAGAGTAAGAACGGGAGCAGTTTCTATCTTTGCTGGATTTGGAGTATAGATGGCATACACATTCATATCGCTTTGCACGAGCGTTGTACCACTAAATGCTTGTCCTGTTCCATCGGGCTTTGTATTCCATTCCTTAAAGGTAAAACCTGCTTTAGTAGGCTGGGCAGGCATCGACTGATCTGTCCATTCGTCTGTTTCAATAGCCTTGTTCTCTTGCACCTTTACTTGTGCAAGCTGGGCGTCGCCATTCATAAAGGTAACTTTATAACCCGAGGGTAACTTTATAACCCGAGGCCTCCCACTTGGGGAATACAACAAACGTATGGTTAGTAGAGCAATATTGAGTTCCTAATTTACTTCCAAACACATTCACGCCTTTACTATCCCTTATGAGGGCAAACAAATAAGGATAGTCAATATATGGTTTAACTCCAAAGGGCGAATATGCAACCGTTGTGCTGTTTATTATCTTTTTATCATCGTCGTCCATACGATCAAATGATGTATATGGTCTACCATTTGTTTTTTGAGCAACATAGAACTGCCAGCCAGCAAATTTATAGCCCGATTTAACAGGATTGGTCTCAGGGAACTGTTTTATTATCTTTCACGCGAAGACGCGCAAAAACATTATCGGCGTTGTAGGTAAACTTCCAGTTGCCATCGGAACGATAGCTATCATCAGCTTTCTTTGGTTGTTCGTATGAAAAACATTTGTCTGCTACCGACTCATCCTTAGCATAAACAACTTCCATAACACACAGACGAAAATATTTATTTTGAGATTGCTTGTCTTTTGCGTTGGATGGCGTCCACTTAAAATGGTATATATCGGCTTCAAATTCGTTTCCCTCATCGGCTGAAACATTATTATACGTTACATAATACGGGCTTGGAATAGTGCTATTTACTACGGATACTTCATACGTATGAGTCGCATCATAACTACCCAGGCTTTTTGTTGCGCTCGTAGCAGTGTTGGGATCATAGGTGCCGGCAGTCGTTGCTACTATCTTGTTATCAGTTATATCTTTTATCTGAAACTGGATTTTTCCAAACGCTTCCTTTACATCTTTTCTGGAAGAATCGAGCGTAGAACCAAAATCCCAGCTACCAAAATTTAATTGGCCAAAATCGCTATCACCTTTAACAAATGCATTTTTGCCGCCTGCATATTCCTCATTCATTGTTTCCCAGCATAAACTCACTTTAAGCTCGGTCTTTTGAGCCTGTGCAGGCTGATTGGGACCTGGCTTGGGTCTTCTTACCTCAAGCGCAGCAAGATTAGAAAACGCAGTTTGTGGTGAAGTTGTAACTAAAGTGTTATCAGTAGGCTTTTGTGCAGTAGCTACATGTTTTTGCGTCACTTGATCTTTTGTGATAGGCGTGACTACACCTGCGGCTGGTGCTTTTTGTTCTAGTGCAGGCGTTTTGTTACCTACAGGCTCAAGCTCTTGAGCTTGAGCAACTACGGAACTTGAAGCAATTAAAACAGACGCAACAGCTCCTCCCCACACATACGCACGAGAAGTACTGAGCATATTGTGTATGCGTGATGTCTTGCTATAATGTTTAGGTTTCATGGCGTAACTTCCTTCCACGAGACATCTTTTTAAAGATGAAGCCTTTAATTACGTACTTGAGTTTTATCTTCTGATGTTTTTGCCGGCTAACATAAGTTCTGACTGTGATTCAATGCATGCTTCTTTTGCAATATAAACGTAGTAACTTGCTGTATTTGAATAGCGCGTTCATCTTGCATGTTCATACGTGCTCCAAAGCTTTTTCTCTGCCTTTATTTTAAGCAATTCACAAGTATCACCCATGACCCCCCCGCCTTCACAACTTTTTCATATTTCGCTCTTTTTGGACGAATTACAAATTTAGTTTCCACAAAATATTTATAAATCTAGCCAATATCAGCAGATTCTTATACCCCCCCCACTTCGTACATACTGTGTAGACATACGCATTCTTTTTAGATAGAATCTATCCACCACATTTAAGAGGGGGAAACCATGTTACAAATAGAACATCTCACAAAATCATACAAGCCAGCACAACAGGGTTTTCTTAAAAATCTTGCGCGTAAGTTTACAAAACAAACTGCAAAGGACGCTGCAGAATCCTCGCACGCTCTTGAGACATTCGCAGTACGCGACCTTTCCTTAAACGTTGAATCGGGCGATATTTTTGCCTTTATTGGTCCTAACGGTGCAGGTAAGACAACCACTATCAAAAGTATCGTAGGCATCCACTCCTTTGACAGTGGCACCATTACAATCGACGGCCATTCTATTGTGGATGAGCCTCTTGCCGCCAAGCAAATTTTTTCTTATTTGCCCGATAACCCCGAGATTTATAACTATGTAAGCGGTATTCAATATCTGCGCTTTGTTGCCGATATGTATGGGGTTGACCCGCGCCTTGCACGCGAGCGCATGCACAAGTATGCCGATATTTTTGAGCTCACCTCAAAACTTAATATGCGTTGTGCCGATTATTCTCACGGTATGAAACAAAAAATTGCTATTATTGCATCGCTTTTGCATAACCCTCGCTTGCTTGTGCTCGACGAGCCTTTTGTAGGCCTTGACCCCGAAGCAACGCTTCACTTTAAGGAAATCATGCACGAGATTTGCCAAGCAGGTGGTGCGGTATTTTATTCTACGCACGTTTTGGAGGTTGCCGAAAAACTCTGCAACAAAGCTGCCATGATTAAAAATGGTCGCCTTGTAGCGCAAGGAACTATGTCTGAGCTTACTCACAATACATCGCTTGAGACGCTTTTTATGAACGAGCTCGCAGACGATTCCGCAAGCCTTGTAACAGGTGAGTCCGCTGTATCTACATGCGAAAACGCAAGCATAGATGAGACCAGTGATTTATCTGACGCAGCAGCTTCAAACACCAGTGCAGAATAGATGTGATCATGATGCCACACACGTTAAAACAAATATATTCCATCATTAAGATGGGTCTTATTGAGAATTGGACTAAAGCTTTTAGCTCAAAAAGAAGAGGTAATACCAAGACATTCATCAACCCTGCCATACGAGGCATAATTGTGGCGGTTGTTGTCCTTGTGCTGCTTATGCAAGCCTTCATCGGCTTCTTTAATAACCTTATAGAACTCATGGGCCCACAGATACTCCCAAGTGCGGCTTTTATATGCACTTTTCTTTCTATATTGATAACCGACTTTTTGAGCCTTGGTTCCGCCCTTTTTGAAACAGGACGTTACCAGCAGCTTAAAACTATGCCCATATCGCAGCTGACCATTGCTTGGGCGCGGCTTATAGACGCATTAAGCGGATCATTTATTTCTGCACTTATCTTTATGTTATGCGGCGTTATTGCTTGGAGTGCTCACGTCGACATACTAAGTCTTATACGGCTTGCCGTTTTTGGCACTATTCTAGTACCACTTTATACCTCAATTTTTTCCATCCTGTGTTTTTGCGCTGGATATGCGCTTAAACGCAAGTTTCGCGGTGGACACATTTTTGTGATGGCATTGGTAACATGCATAGTTATCGTACCAGCTATTATTATTGGATACAGCCTTGCTATTCCCGAATTACAAAGCTTTATTCTTCCTTATCTTAACTCTATTACCACGGTGCTTTCGTTTGTTGATATCTTTGCCGCAGCTTGCATGGGTGACATATTAGCCCTTGCCAAACTTGCTGTACCAATTATGGTTATCTACACGATTTTTTCTACATGGCTTGCTAGAAATCTTGACTCACTCATTGCGCTTAAAGATGTAAGGGTACAAACGCGCTCATTTTCTTTTGAGGAAGCCCGTACAAACGATACGCACACACAGACGAACAAGCAAGGAAATGATCTTTTACGTGCACTTATGATAAAGAACCGAAGCATGGTTGCGCTCATAAAAAAAGACGGACTCTTACTGCGTCACAGCTCGGCAGTTGCAATGAACGTACTCATAGGTCCACTTTTTGGTTTAGCAGCAGCAAGCTGTCTCTGTCTATTTCCCTATATAAACCATCTTGAAGGTCACATATTGTGCGCGGTTGTAGCATGTATTCCCATTTATACAAACTTAGCACCGGCTAGCTTGTATGCTATCACGTTGGAAGGCAACAAATGGTGGCACCTTCAAACGATGCCCTTGCTCGCGCGCGACATTATGCGTGCAAAACTTATCGCGGCAACCACTCCTATAGGAATTACGCTTGCGATAGAAGAAGTGCTGTATAACATTTTTCTGCCGCTGACCTTGGCAGAACGTGTTGCGTTGCTGATAATGCCGTTTGCCTCGATTGCATTTCTTTCTATTTGCGCTCTGGCAATTGACGCTAGCGACCCCAATTTTAGCTGGGACGATACCCACGAAATTGCACACGCGTTCAAAAAACAAAAATGGACGTTGCTACTTTTTGTCCTGTGTTATATTTGCATTGGAATTACGGCTCTTGTTTGTTTCAACCCCTTAGGCGAGTTTTTTGGTGGCGATACCACCTATGTTACCTGTACTCTGTTGGGAGCTGCAATTTTATTGGGTATAGCATATTTTGTCTACGACCACTTGATGAACGCCCCTTTGGTAGAAGGATAATCGGGGTTCAAAACAATGTATTGCTTGTGGCATATGTTTGCGCAGCATACGTACGTTGAATAGGTGACCACCATAACCTGGCACAAAAACTACTGTCAATAAAAAAGCTCCGAAGCGCGCATGGCTTCGGAGCTTTCGTATGCATATATGCAGAAAAAGCTATTTGATCTCGGTACCAGTTTGACGAGAAATTCTCACCTTTGTACCGTCTTCAAGAACCTTAAATCCGCAGCGGCAAGGCTTGTCGGTAGAAGGATCAATTAACGCAACGTTAGAAGCGTCGATTGCAGCCTCTTTCTCAACAATACCACCCTGTTGATTTGCCTGCGTTGGCTTTTGCGCTTTTTTAACCACTGCAACGCCTGCAACAACAACCTTGTTTTCGGAAGGCAAAGCACGAAGAATTTCACCGCGCTTACCTTTGTCCTTACCCGAGATGACCTGAACTTGGTCTCCCTTTTTGAATTTCAATTTAGCCATGAGCATCTCACTTTCTAAAGCGTCTCAGGAGCAAGCGAGACGATCTTCATGTACTTGTGATCACGCAGCTCACGAGCAACGGGTCCAAAGATACGCGTACCTTTAGGCTCACCTTGCTTGTCAACCAAAACGCAAGCGTTCTGATCGAACTTAATATAGCTGCCGTCTTTACGACGAGTTTCTTTTACAGTACGAACGACAACGCAGCGAACAACGTCACCCTTCTTTACTGAACCACCTGGGGTAGCCTCCTGCACGGCGCACATAATGACGTCGGCAAGGCCAGCATAGCGGCGCTTTGAGCCACCCAAGACTTTGATGCATTTGACGCGCTTAGCACCGCTGTTATCAGCGACGTTGAGCATGGTCTCCATCTGAATCATTGCTGTTCCTCCAACCCCTTCTCGTTTAGTATGTAGCACGTACACACTAAAACGAGATGGGCATCACAAATCGTTATTTAGCGCGCTCCACAATTTCGACAAGACGCCAGTGCTTAGTTTTAGATAAAGGACGAGTTTCCATAACGCGAACTTTATCACCAAGAGCACTTTCGTTGTTCTCGTCGTGAACATGAAGCTTCTTACTGATAGTCATCATTTTGCCATACTTAGGATGGTGTTTACGATACGTAATTTGTACCGTGATGGTCTTGTCGCCGGAAAGCGAGATGACCTCACCGGTGCGGACCTTACGTGCATTCCTGCTTTCGGTATCTGCCATAACTTATCTCTCCTGCAACTAGTTGTTTGCAGCTTTAGATGCTGCAAGTTGACGAGCACGTAACTCTGTTTGAACGCGTGCAATGTCGCGTTTAACAGCTTTTACACGAGCGGTGTTGTCGAGCTGGCTGGTTGCCATCTGAAAACGCAGATTAAAAAGCTCAGAACGACCGTCTTCGAGTTTTTGAGCGAGCTGCTCATCGGTCAGCTCACGAATTTCGGTGTATTTCATGTTGTCTACTCCTCCACATCCGACGTGGCACGGGCAACAACCTTGGTCTTGATAGGCATCTTGTGCTGTGCAAGACGCAATGCTTCTTTAGCCACTTCTTCAGACACGCCGTCGATTTCAAACATGATACGACCAGGTTTAACGACCGCTACCCATTCCTCTGGGTTACCTTTACCAGAACCCATACGAGTTTCTGCAGGCTTCTTAGAAATCGGCTTGTCCGGGAAAATTGTAATCCAAACTCTACCACCACGTTTCATGTAACGGGTGATTGCAATACGAGCTGCCTCAATTTGACGATTGGTAATCCAATGAGCTTCAAGAGCTTGAAGACCATAGGAACCAAAATGCAACTCAGTATTACCCTTTGCATGGCCCTTCATGGAGCCGCGCTGTACTTTACGGTGAAGAACGCGCTTAGGTGCCAGCATTAGCGACTCCTCCTCTCATTGCGACGACGAGGACGGCTTGTTCCCTCTAATGCAGGGTTAGGAGCACTTTGTCCTGGAAGTTTCTCGCCTAAATAAATCCAAACCTTAATGCCTACTGCGCCCATAGTGGTGCTTGCAGTAGCTTGTGCATAATCAATCTTGGCACGAAGAGTGTGCAGAGGTACGCGACCTTCACGCGACCATTCAACACGACCCATTTCGGCACCGTTCAGACGACCAGAGCATTGAATACGAATACCCTTAGCGCCAGCTTTGGTGGCACCCTGAACTGCTTTTCTTACAGCACGGCGGAATGCAACACGGCCTTCCAACTGCTCTGCAATACGATCAGCAGTAAGTTGTGCGTCGAGATCGGGTTGTTTAATTTCTACAACTTCGACATTAACATCGCCTTTGCCAACCTTGGCAATTTTTTGAACATCTTTGCGCAGATCATCGATCTCGGTACCTTTTTTACCAATTACAATACCAGGGCGCGATGTTAAGATGACGACTTTAACCTTGTCGCCGGCACGCTCAATTTCAACGCGAGAGAGAGCTGCAGAAGCAAGACGCTTCTTGAGATACTTACGAATTTCAAGATCGCTACCGACATTTTGAGCATAGTTATTTTTACCTGCATACCAGCGAGAACGCCATTGCTCGGTTATGCCCAAACGAAAACCGGTTGGTTGTACTTTCTGACCCATACTATCTCTACGCCTCCTTTCCAGGTGCGACGACGACCGTAATGTGGCTCGTGCGCTTGTTAATACGAGAAGCTGAACCTTTAGCGCGAGGACGAATACGCTTAAGCGTAGGTCCTTCGTTTACATAAGCTGCTTTAACAACGAGCGTACGAGCGCGCAGGTTGTGATTGTTCTCGGCATTTGCTACAGCAGACTTTAAAACCTTAGTAACAGGCTCTGCAGCAGCGCGTGTAGAGAATTGAAGTGCTTCCAAAGCACGGTCAATAGACTTGTTGCGAATTAAATCAACAACCATACGTGCTTTACGAGGTGCCATGCGAACAAACTTAGCTGTTGCTTTTACCTCTTGAACTTGAGTGTTAGCCATAAACGTTTACCCCCTTTATGCCTTGTGGCCGCGGAAGGTACGAGTTGGAGCAAATTCGCCCAACTTATGACCAACCATAGACTCGGTAAGATATACAGGGACATGCTTACGACCATCATGGACAGCAATGGTGTGTCCTACCATCTCGGGAAAGATGGTTGAAGAACGTGACCACGTTTTAATGACGTCTTTTTTTCCTGCCTCGTTCATAGCGGCTACGCGCGCAAGGAGGCGAGTCTCCACAAACGGGCCCTTCTTGAGACTTCTGCTCATTTTGTAAATCTCCTCTTACTTAGGTATCCAACTATTTAGAACGACGACGACGAATGATGAGGCGGTTTGAAGCCTTCTTCGGGTCACGAGTCTTGTAACCCTTGGTTGGTTTACCCCAAGGTGTAACAGATGGACGACCAGAAGTGTGGTTCTTACCTTCACCACCACCGTGTGGGTGGTCTACAGGGTTCATAACCGTACCACGAACGGTAGGACGAACGCCTGCCCAACGACGACGACCAGCTTTACCAACAACAATGTTGGAGTGATCGGCATTGCCAACTTCACCGATAGTTGCACGACAAGTAAGCAAAACGCGGCGAAGCTCAGATGACGGCATACGCAAAACTGCATAACCGTTATCTTTACCCATGAGCTGAATTGAAGTTCCAGCTGCACGTGCCATAGCTGCGCCTTTGCCAGGTTGGAACTCAACAGCATGGATGAGCGTACCTACTGGAATCTCGGACAGAGGCATCGTGTTACCAGGTTTAATATCTACATCTTTTGATCCAGAGAGAACCTGATCTCCAACATGCAAGCCTTCAGGGCATAAGATATATGCCTTTTCACCATCTACATAGTGAAGAAGTGCAATGCGAGCAGAGCGGTTTGGATCGTACTCGATAGTAGCAACTTTTGCAGGTACATCGTCTTTACGACGTTTGAAGTCTATTCTTCTGTACTTGCGTTTGTTCCCGCCACCTTGGTGACGAGTAGTAATGCGACCGTTGTTGTTACGACCACCTTTAGACGAAAGTGGCTCAAGAAGTGACTTCTCGGGCTCGGTGGCTGTAATCTCTGCAAAGTCAGAGACGGTTTGCCAACGTCTACCAGCACTCGTAGGCTTGAGGTGCTTTACTGCCATACTTTTCTTCCCTTCTTTCCGTTGGCCGATAAGCCTAGGGATTATCTTATCGACACCGGACTACCACGTTGCCGCGCGTATCCATAACGTGCGACTAAGTACCCGCTTTATTAAAAAGCGGGCGCTTGTTTACTCTTCAGAAGCTGCAGAGGAATTTGCAAATACCTCAATTTGCTCGCCTTCGGCAAGCGTTACTACAGCTTTTTTCCACTTACGGGTTTTGCCAGCAACATAACGAACGCGTTTTGTCTTAGGCTGAACCCACATTGTGTTTACTTTGGTAACGTGTACATTAAAAAGTTTTTCTACTGCGCTTGCAATCTCTTCTTTAGGAGCGCTTGCAGCAACTTCAAATGTATACTTTCCAGAACTCATCAAATCGAACGAACGCTCTGATACAACTGGACGAATAATTACTTCATAGGCACAAGTCATTAGCTGAGCGCCTCCTCAAGTTGTTTAGCTACATCAACAGTCATAACAAGAGCAGCATTATCGACAAGAATACGAGTGTTTACTTCGGATGAAGCATAGATAACTACCTTAGGAAGGTTTCTAAACGAAAGGTAAGTTTCAACATCATCATCGTCTACAACAAGCGTAACGCGCTTATTTTGAAGCTCAAGAGCCTTGATAATAGCAGCAGCTTGTTTAGTAGAAGCTTTTTCAAAAGCAAATTTATCAAGAACAATAAGCTCACCATCGGCAAGTTTGCCAGAAAGAACGCTTTTCATAGCAAGCTTTTTCTCTTTATTGTTGCTACGAAGTGCGTGTGAGTGAGGAGTGGGGCCAAATACAACGCCACCGCCTACCCATTGAGGTGCACGAATTGTACCTTGACGTGCGCGTCCAGTACCTTTTTGGCGGAACGGCTTTACACCACCACCAGAAACGGCAGAACGATTTTTAGTTGAGTGAGTACCCTGACGAAGGCATGCTTCGTATGCAACAACAACTTGATGCACAACAGGGATATTGGGCTCAATACCAAAAACGTCGGAAGAAAGCTCAAGTGTATCTGCGCTTTTCCCTTCTACGTTTTTTACTTCAATCTTTGACATCTTAATCTCCTTGGTAGCCTAGGGTTTGCTTTGGGCCTTAGGCCATACGGATCGAGACAAGAGCATTTTTGCCGCCAGGTACAGCACCTTTAACGAGCATAAGATTTTGCTCTTCGTCGATACGAACAAGCTTAAGATTTTTAACAGTTACACGCTCATCGCCCATGTGACCAGCCATGTGCAATCCTTTACGAACACGTGCAGGATATGAGCACTGACCAATGGAACCCGGCTCGCGCTGGTTGCGTGAACCATGAGCTTTAGGACCACAAGAGAAGTTCCAGCGCTTAATGGTTCCCTGGAAACCTTTACCCTTTGAGGTACCAATTACATCTACAGCAGCTACGTCTGCAAAATCCTTAACGGTGACGACGTCGCCGCATTTGTGATCTTCGCCGTTTTCAACGCGAACTTCTGCCAAATAACGAGCAGGCTCAACGTTGTGAGCTTTAAAGTGACCAGCCAAGGGTTTGTTAACGTGCTTAGCTTTAATGTCACCAAAACCAATTTGAACAGCGTCATAGCCGTCTGTAGCTTTGGTCTTAACTTGTGACACCGTGCAGGGACCAGCTTGAATTACCGTTACAGGAACGATGTTATCGTTCTCATCCCATACTTGTGTCATACCGATCTTGCGACCAAGAATCGTTGTGACCATGTGTTTTCCTAACCTTCGGTGGTCATGAGACGTTTCGTTAGCATGCGCGCGTCATGCGTGCCTATGCGCGCATTAAACGCACATAATAAGGCCTAAAAAACCTTACGTCTGCCAACAAGTGCACCCTACACTTTCCTCAGCGGACCACAACGTATATATGCTGCCTGAACTTGGCATTTGTTGCGAGCAGTTGTCTTTAACACAGGATAAGACAAGCAACAAAATGCTAAATATCCATAAAAATGCAGCTTTATTAGTTTACTAACTTTGAGGACTGAACGCAAACTTTCACGAATAACTCATATTTTTGATCGTTTTGTTGTATTATCTATAGTAATTTGTGCGGGCAAAACGGTTATCACAGACAAACCATGCTGCTACAAATGATTACTGTGGTTTTGCTTGCTTAAAGAAGCAAAATTAGTATCGCAACTATATTGTGCAACGACAGTTTGTTGTACACCAAAAGAAAGGCTTGGCTAGCCCATGAGTACACCGTGGCAAGTTCTCTATCGTTTAGATGCAACTCAGGCAAATATGCAGGATCATATTCATGTAAACAGTCCTTGTAAACTAACTTGTGACGCACTCCAAATTCTTAACAATACGCAAACGCACAAAACGTTTTTGCAGCTTAAGATTTCAAATCCGCTTGATGCGCCAAAAACTTCATGTGCGGCTAGCATTACCTTGCATGCGCATAACGGCCAAGACTATGTGTTTCCACAAGAGCCTCTTGCACTTTCGCTTGACGCACGCGCTTCGTTTGAAATGGAGCCGCTTGAAATCTCGGTTCAAGATGTTGCGAGCGCAGATGTATATATATGGCAGAATTCAGATTCTCATGAGAGCAATTCCTTAGAGTCTGATGTGGTTGAACCATCTGTTAACCCTGCGGCTGGTGTAGTGCCCGAAGCTGTTAACCCTGCGGCTGGTGTAGTGCCCGAAGCCGTTAATCCTGCGGCTGGTGTGATGCCCGAAGTTGGTGTGATACCCGAGTTGGCTGTTGAGCCAACTGTTAACCCAACAGCAGACGTGATACCCACCATGGTAATGCCTTCTGCTAACAATCTCGCAGACAACAACCAGGGTTTAACGGCGCAAACAGACGCGCTTAACAGCGACTCGACAACCGCACAGCCTCATACCATAGGTTACGTGCAAGCCGCCAATACTCACGCACCCAAACAACAAACTCCAGTGCAAAAAAATAAGAAAAAGATTATTATCATTTCGCTGATCGTTGCACTTGTTTGTATCGCTGCAATTGCTGCTGGTGCATTTTGGTATCTTCACACTCAGCAAGAGCAAAATCAACAACAAGAACAAGCTGACCAAGACGCAACCTCGGAAGACAGCAGCGCAGAACAGTCGGACAACAGTTCAAGTAAAACTCCTGCCACGCTTTCTATCTCGTGCAATCCTTCCAAGCCTTTCTGGGGCATATGGGTTTACGAAAGCGACGACAAAAAAGACGCCGATGACCACGCGCACGACTTTACCTCTCACGGCTTTACTGCCATAACCGTTGATACCGCAACCATTCCCGAAGCAAAGTTTACCAAGAAATATGCAGTTACTGTTGGTACATGGAAAGACGAAGCGTCCACCAAAGACGCTGTACAAGCACTCAAAGACGCAGGCTATGGAACATTTAAGCCCTCATACAGCGGAAAAATTAGTTCGTCTTCATCAGCTACCAGCGTAACTCTTGAATGCGTAAGCTCAACGGGGGCAATGCTTTCAGGATCTGTAAGACGTGACGCAAATGGTTACGTACTTGCCGATTCAGACACTCACGAATACACCACAGAAGAACTTGCGGCTAAAAACCTAACTCCAGCAGAGCTCTGTATTGCTTGGAACGAGCCATTTGCTCGCAAAGGTTATGCGTTTTCGAACGCAGGGCTTCAAACCTACTTTGAGCGCAACTGTCCATGGTACAAGTGCACACATGCCAGCGTGTCTCTTCAGGGCGTAGAGGCTGCTAACAACGAGCTATTCAAGTCCTACGCTAAAGGTCGCGGCGACTACAGCCCTTGGTTGTATTTAAAGGTTTAGCTTTGGGCGCGCACAATTGGCGAAATCGTTAAAGCATAACGGTAAAACAAACGCTATACCAAAATATGCTAAGAAAGATATGCTGGCAAAGAGACTAATCACCTTGTTTATTTTCTCTTTGCCGCATATGTTTGATGAACCAAGCAGGTAGATAGGCTCTTGTATGACTGAGACACAAAATCAAGCGACGAGCTCAAGCGTAGACACAGGCGCAAGCGTGGGCGCGGGCGGAACCAGTGCAGGTGCAGGCGTGGGCACAGGCGTAGACGCAAGTGCAAACACGGGAACAAGCACAGGCGCAAACGATCTAGCCCAACTGAAAACCTGGTGCACCACACACAAGCACGTGTTAGCGGTTACAGTTTTAGCAATTGTACTATTGGTGCTCGTCCTTGCATATGTATTTTCTTGTAATGCGGAGCAATCAGCCAAATCAGTGAAAACTGCTTCGGACAGCGCTTCACAAGTTCAAATCGTCCAGGATAGAATTGCAGAAAGCGCAGACAGTACAGATACCCCAAAGGCAAATGTGAATTCAGCCGAGCAAAGTGCGCCTCAAGAAATCAAAGAGCTTCAGCTGCAAATTGAGGAGCTTACACAACCATACGGCTCGTCTGTTTCGGTGTGTATTATCGACGCTTCTAACGGAAACTATTGCCAAGTAAACTCAGATAAAGCGTTTGTATCCGCTTCGATGATTAAACTAGCAGTATTATGCGAATATATGCATGCAGTTGACAATGGACAGCTGGACCCTGCGGACCGAGTTTCGCTTAAAAACATGAAAGTAGTTGGAGGAACTGGCCTTATACAAACAGAACGTCACGCATCTTATACGTATGACGAATTGTGTCGCTACATGATTATGTACAGTGATAACACTGCAACAAATGCACTTATCAACAAGTTGGGGCAAGACTCCGTAAACGAGCTCGTTCAAACGTTGGGATGCAAGAATACCTCACTGAATAGACAACTTATGGCGCTTAACACTAATACCGAAAACTGGATAAGTGCGCGTGACGCGGCTACCATTTTGTATAAAATTAAAAATGGTACAGCTTCAAGCAGCACCATATGCGCCAAGGCTTTGGAGTACTTAAGCAAACAAACAGACAATGAAGGAATGGCCGAAGGCATATCAAGTGGCGCATTTGCACATAAAACAGGCTCCTTGCGCTCAATGCGTCACGATGGGGGCATCGTTTTAGGTAAGCACCCCTATGTGATTGTCGCGTTATGTGATATTGGAGCAGGCAATGCCAATAGGCTTATGAAAGAAATTGCGCAAAAAGCAGATGCGTATTTTAGCCAGCTCGATTAAATAAAGGCTTGCGCACAAAGTAAGTGCTCCCCACTTGCATAAACCGAGCGTTCCTTGCACATCACCTAGTAACACTTGAGTGTAACTGAACAAGAAAAAGCGTGTTGCACCCAAACGGGCGTAACACGCTTTACTTATATAATCACGAAGACAAACAAACATAAAGGCAATTCATCCAAAACATGCCCGAGCCTCGGAAAGCAAAAATCAAATTATAACCACTCTACAGGCGCATAAGATTATTTGCTATTGATCCCATTCCAGCAAGGACCACACTTAGAACAAAAATGCAGTAGATAACAAACGACACAAAAGAACCAAGCATCATCAAAAATGAAACGTGCATAATATCTTTTTGAGCAGGTTCGGCGTCTTTAGCTGTTACTACGATCGTGGCGATGAAGAACAGCGGCCCCATAACACACAACAGAATTCCGCTGAAAAATGAAAGCGAAATAAGATTGCAAACAAAAGCAATGCACACAAATAAGAAGTTCAAATTACAATATTGTGCAACCTTCGTGATATAGGCAAAAAAGCTTATAGACTTGCTGTGCGTCATCTTATATGCACCATATGAACATGCCAGGAAAATAAGCTCGCATATAAGCGTTACGAAAAACATTTTGACAAAAACATCAAAGAAAAAGTTATTAGCTGCGCCAGCTACTGCATGAGCAGCACCGCCAAATTGAGGAAGAATACCCGATACAGCTCTTGACTGGTTATTGATAGCCGAAGAAATCGAAATAAACTGCATGAGCGAAACAATAAACGCCTGCAGCGCAAATGAAACAACACCATACATATGAGGGGCGTTGAGCTCTTGCGTTGGACGCTTCCATGATGCAACAAGCCAGCCTAAAAAGTGGTTTGCGCGCGCTTTTGCCTGCTGCATTTCTTGCGAAGACATTACATCGTTAAATTTGGCAGCCGCCTGATTGGCAGCGTTTTCAAAATCGTGCGAAAAATCGGTAGCCTGGGGCGTTGTCTGACCTTGGTTAGCATTGTTTGCTGGGTTAGCTGCGACGGAAGAGTTAGAAGATGTCGCTTGATTTTGTCCAGCTGCAGGTTGCTGGGGCGCCGCCTGATACGCTGCGTATGCCGAGGTATTAATTTTTACCCCACAACCTGGGCATTGAGCGTCACCAATACCTAAACCAGTCCCACACTTTGGACAACTAAACACTGTGTTTCCCATAATTCCTCACTTTCAAAGATACATCTTTGCAAATATTAGAGCATATCCAAGTTACACAACGCACCAAAACACATAAGACAACTTGTTAGCTCCATTTGACAAACTTGCTACATAGCTACATCTGACAACATCGGCACACAATTTAAGCTTAGCAAACGTTTAATGTCTGGTTATGCAAGCTCTATTGAGCTTTTTCTATCATCACACAATGCTTGGAATATTTGCCACCAAATATAGTCCCATCATCGCTTTGTGTTTCAATAGATACAACCAAGGCATCAACTTCACCACGACCTGCAACGCGCTTTTTTTCACCGCCATTGATAGTAATAGTTACACCGTTATCGGCATCGTTGAGCTCAACCGAAATATTGCCACCACGTTGAGCCTTTATGGTTGCCGTTTTCCTACCACTTAAATTGATGGATTTGGCACTACTTGAACTCGAAGCAGGCTCACTTGCAATACTATATGAGATATCTGCAGTTTTGTCATTAATGTCATTTATGGTCAGTGAGATGTTGTCGTGTCTAAAGAAATCATTTGTACTGGCATAGTCATACGTTTTCCCTTTCATATTCCAATCGGCTTTAATCGTAGGATCGTCCTTGGTGCTGTGGTCTAGCGACCAGCCCTTATCGTTGGAAAATGTATACACATCAGACCAGGAATAATCCGTCTTACCATACCAATTTTCATCATGCGAAGTTACGTTGATTGTGCTGGTATATGTACCATTGTTATTTTGTAAATCGCTGCCTGAACATTCCACCTTGGATGAATAATTGTCCGACTTATCAACACCTTTTAACGGTGTTGTGGTGGCATCTTTAGGAGCTACAGCCATAGGAGCCAGCCCCTTCCACCCTTGCGGAGTTTTGGTTACCAATATATTAGTAACAAAGGTAGTTTCAAAGTTCTCATTAGCAATGGTTGCCTTAATTCTTGCTCTCATAACATGCGACGAATCTGCACCTACAGCCATATTACCGTATTCGGTACGTATATCTGCGGTAACGTCTTTTTGCTCTTCAACGACAACATCTTTAACGGTATACGTAGACGGTGCCACATATCGGCTGGGAATGATACCGCCTTGCATAAATTCGGTATCGCTACTTATAATTTGTTTTACGTCGTTAGGGCCAATAAGACCCGAAAAATAGTTAAATACATTAAACGCAATAACAAGGACTACCACAATAGCTGCGCCGATAAAGGCAAGGTTGCGATTTTTCTTTGAAGCAAAAAATGATGTGGCATGAGAGTTTTGAGCGCCTGGTACAGAGCCGTTCGCCTGAGGTGAGGGCGACGCAACGGGCGACACGGGCGATGCAACAGGTGCAGCAACTGGTGTAGCAGCGGGATTTACCGTGGTTGCAGCGGGATCCACAGCGGAAGCTATCTTGGGATTAAACACGGGTTCAATCGTATCAGATGAATCCACGTGAGACGATACGTCTACCTGGGCAGAAGCGGCTTCTTGTACGAAAGAGTTTCCATGAGAAGACGTCTGTTCGGCGTGAGGGCTTTCACCAAAACTATCAATAGAAGGAATGCCTGCATCTTCGCTAGAAGTTGTCTGACTTGGCGCGCCACAACGTTCGCACTGCATAGAGCCTCTTTTCTCTTATATAGCCCCTATGAGGACAAAACAGCACATAAAGGCCTAGAATTTACCTGCGGAAGCGCGTATGTAATTTGCCTGCGCACGAAGCGCATGTATTAAACTTGCTGCACGCACAGAACTCACGCACTATTAAACGTGCACAATTTTAACACATTATAAAGCACATAGCATAGATTAACCTTAATGAAAGCAACAGCGCGTTGCGTTATTTTTTAAGTTGAACACGTTCGTGATCTTTACCCATAACAAAACTTAAACCAGCACGTGACCACATGCGATACTCGCCCACCGCTGTAAAGAGAACGTCGGTAGAAGAATTAAGTGCTGTTTCGCACGAATCTTGGATAACACCAATAATTAAACCAATAGCAACTACCTGCATAGCGATATCGTTTGATATGCCAAACGATGAGCACGCAAGCGGAATGAGCAAAAGCGACCCTCCAGCAACACCAGATGCACCAGCAGCACTTACCGCTGAAAGTGCAGAAAGTATAACCGCTGTTGGAATGTCTACGTAAATACCAAGCGTGTGTGCTGCGCACAACGCCATAATAGAAATAGTAACAGCAGCTCCACCCATGTTAATGGTGGAACCTAAAGGTATAGAAACAGAGTAATTATCAGGATCAAAACCAAGCTTTTCACACAGATTCATATTTACGGGAATATTAGCAGCAGAAGAACGCATAAAGAACGCCGTAACGCCCGAATCGCGCAAGGTGCGCAATACAAGTGGATAGGGATTTTTGCGAGTAAGAACAAAAACAAGCAGAGGATTCACCACTAAAGCAGTTACAGCCATGGTACAAACTAGAAGCGTAATAACAGCGCCGTATTCATGGAATATGCGAAGCCCATTACTTGCAACTGTGGTATAAACAAGTCCCATAATGCCAAACGGAGCAACGTTAATAATCCAATGAACTATTTTTCCAATAGCAGAGGAAACATTATCAAAGAAAGCTTTAGTTGAAGGTTCAGCCAAACGAAGCGCAACACCAAATGCAATTGCCCAAAAGAGGATACCAATAAAGTTGCCTTTGACTAAAGCGTCGACGGGGTTAACCACAATATTTAACACGAGCGAATTAAGAACCTCGCCAATACCTTCGGGCGAAGGTGAAGACGCGGCCTCTACATGTGCAAACGTAAAATCAACAGGGAAAAGCATGGCCGCACACACCGCTATAAGGCCGGCACTGAAGGTAGATAGAGCATAGAGTCCAATAATAATCTTCATGTTACCTGCACTTTTTGCTTGCGCAAGCGCACCAATTACAAGGAAAAACACTAGAATTGGGGCCACGGATTTAAGCGCGTTTACAAAAAGTTTGCCCATAAGATCAAGTACATAAACATGAGCTGGTACAAAAATACCAAGCAACGTTCCCAGAAAAAGACCAAGAACAATACGCAAAATTAGGTCGATACTGTTCCACTTTTGGACAATTCTATGCATGTGAGCCTCCTTAGATAATTATGCAGAATATCTTATACTGATTGTTTTGTATTCACTCTTACAAGATTTTCTACGTGTTTTACAAATTATATAAGTTCTTGAGTTTGAGAGGTTCGACAAGCTTATTTTAGAAAAAAAGTTAACAGAATAGAAAAATACAAAATGCAAAGAGCAGCAGAACAACCTGCAAAAAATCGCCAACACAAGGAACCAAAACGCCCAAAGCATGCACTTCAAAGCCAAAAAAACCGAGCTCGGATGAGCTCGGTTTATACACGTGCTATGTAAGCGTTACTTAAAACGCTCGCGCCTTAGCCTTAAAGCTTAATATCAATATCAACACCAGCAGGAAGATCCATACGCATAAGGGAATCTACCGTAGATGAGCTGGGGTCAAGAATATCAATTAAACGTTTGTGAGTACGCATCTCAAACTCTTCACGAGAATCTTTATCCTTGTGAGGTGAGCGGATAACGGTATAAAGTTTGCGCTCGGTTGGTAAAGGAATAGGACCTGAAACACGTGCACCCGTTTTTTGTGCGGTGTCTACAATAAGCTTTGAGGACTGATCAACTACCTCGTGATCATAGCCCTTGAGGCGAATTCTGATCTTCTGACTTGACACTTCAATACCTCCATTAATGATAGCTCACACGCTATCTTAGGCTACGAATACTAATTTGCGCTTCCGCCGGCTTTGCTAACAATTTGCTCACGGATGCTCTTGGGAACTGCTTCATACGAATCGAACTGCATCGTATAAGAAGCACGACCCTGAGTTTGAGAACGAAGATCGGTTGCATAACCAAACATCTCACCTAAAGGTACTTTTGCACGAATAAGCTTGGTGTTTGCGCGGTCTTCCATACCTTCGATCTTTCCACGACGACCAGTAAGGTTACCCATAACATCACCCATGTACTGCTCTGGTGTTTCGACCACAACAGACTCAATAGGCTCAAGCAATACAGGATCAGACTGTTGCAGTGCAGCTTTAATTGCCATAGAACCTGCAATCTTAAAGGCTGCCTCAGAAGAGTCTACTTCGTGGTAAGAACCTTCAACAAGGGTAACTTTAAGGTCTTGAACAGGATAACCTGCAATAACACCCGAGGTAAGAGCCTCTTGAATACCCTTATCAACAGATGGAATGTACTCTTTAGGAATACAACCTCCAACAGTTGCGTCTACAAACTCATAACCAAATCCTGGCTCTTTAGGCTCAACATCAATAATTGCGTCACCGTATTGACCACGACCACCAGACTGGCGAACAAATTTACCCTGAACATGTTTAACTTCGTGTCCTGCGGTTTCGCGATAAGCAACCTGAGGTTTACCAACGTTACAATCTACGTGGAACTCACGGCGCAGACGGTCGACAATAATTTCAAGGTGAAGCTCACCCATACCAGCAATAATGGTTTGACCAGTTTCGTGATCGGTGTGAACCTGGAAGGTTGGGTCTTCTTCGGCAAGCTTTGCCAAACCAACGCTCATCTTGTCTTGCTCGGCCTTTGATTTAGGCTCTACGGCAACGTCGATAACAGGATCTGCAAAGTCGATCGACTCAAGTACGATTGCGTTTTTCTCGTCGCAAAGCGTATCACCAGTTTGAGTATTTTTAAGACCAACGCATGCAACAATGTCACCTGCAGAACACTCGTCACGATCAACACGATCGTTAGCGTTCATTTCCAAAATACGACCAAGGCGCTCGCGATTATCCTTTACGGAGTTATAAACATAGCTACCCGATTCGGCCTGACCAGAATATACACGGATATACGTTAACTTACCAACAAAGGGGTCGGTCATAATCTTAAATGCAAGGGCGCTGAAAGGCTCTTTTGGATCGGCATGACGTACGGCGTCGTTACCTTTAAGATCTTTACCGTCGATTTCTTTAACGTCCAAAGGCGAAGGCAGATAATCAACAACTGCATCCAAAAGCTCTTGAATACCCTTGTTTTTGTATGCAGAACCAACAAATACAGGGTTGAGCTCGCCAGAAAGAACACCTTTACGGATAGCAGCCTTTAACATGTCTACATCGATGTCTGCTTCCTCAAGAACAGCTTCCATAAGCTCATCAGAGAAGTTTGCAGCAGCATCCAAAAGCATGTCGCGGCGCTCTTGAGCAACCTCTTTGAATTCGTCGGGGATTGCATCCATAACCTCAGGATAAATCATTCCCTTAGCGTCTTCCTTAAAGTCCCATGCTTGCATGGTAACGAGGTCGATAAGACCCCAGAAGTTTGACTCGGCACCCATAGGAATTTGCGCAGCTACTGCATTTGCAGCCAAACGATCTTTCATGGTTTCAATTGCATGGAAGAAGTCTGCGCCAACACGGTCATATTTGTTAATAAATGCAATACAAGGAACACCGTAGTTAGCAGCTTGGCGCCATACGGTTTCGGATTGCGGTTGAACGCCTGCTACAGCGTCAAAAACTGCAACAGCACCGTCCAGAACACGCAAGCAACGCTCTACCTCGGCGGTAAAGTCTACGTGACCTGGGGTGTCGATAATTTGAATAACGTGATCTTTCCAAAAACAGGTAGTTGCAGCAGAGGTAATGGTTACACCACGCTCTTGCTCTTGAACCATCCAGTCCATGGTTGCTGCACCATCGTGTACCTCACCAATTTTGTGAGTTTTACCTGTGTAATAAAGAATACGCTCGGTCGTGGTGGTCTTACCAGCATCGATATGCGCCATGATACCAATGTTACGAAGATCTTCGAGCTTATACTTAACTTTTGCCATCTATGTGCTACTTTCTCAAGACTTGAACAATAATCTAGAAACGATAGTGCGAGAAGGCACGGTTTGCTTCTGCCATCTTGAAGAGGTCTTCACGTTTTTTAACGGAAGCACCTACGCCATTGGCAGCATCCATGATTTCGTGAGCAAGACGCTCGGCCATGGTTTTTTCTTTACGTGCGCGTGAAAAAGTTACAAACCAACGAATAGCAAGCGTGGTAGCACGACGTGAATTAACTTCCATAGGAACTTGGTAGGTAGCACCACCAACACGCTTAGGTTTAACTTCCAAAGTTGGACGTACATTATCCATAGCTTTTTTGAATACGGCAAGAGCATCTTGTTCGGTAGTTTGTTTAACCAAATCAAATGCACCGTAAACAATGCGCTCGGCGGTTGATTTTTTACCGTTGAGCAAAACTTTATTGATCAATTGCGTAACAAGACGATTGTTGTAAACAGCGTCCGGCATTACTTCTCTGCGGACGGCAGCTGAACGACGCGGCATAATTTTCTCCTTTAACCTTACAATACAGCGATTGTAAGTTTGAACGAACTAATACAAGAGCAGCTAAAACTTATTCCTTAGGACGCTTTGCGCCATAACGGGAACGAGCTTTTTTACGATCTTGAACTGCCGCGCAGTCGTATGCGCCGCGTACGATCTTATAACGTACACCAGGAAGGTCACGAACACGACCACCACGAATAAGAACAATTGAGTGCTCTTGGAGGTTGTGGCCCTCGCCCGGAATGTATGCTGTAACTTCGATACCGTTTACCAAACGTACACGAGCTACTTTACGAAGTGCCGAGTTAGGTTTTTTAGGGGTAGTTGTGAAAACACGTGTGCATACTCCACGTTTTTGTGGATTGTGCTGAAGGGCTGCGTTTTTGGATTTAGCCTTTTGAGAAACGCGTCCTTGACGAACGAGCTGGTTGATTGTAGGCAAAGCTCTTCTCCTTACTTAGAACATACAGAAATAACGGCGCGCGAGCACCTATGTATCAAAAGACTGTGCAGCACCACCGTCTTTGATTGTTGAATTACATATGACAAGGGCAAATCTTGGGAACAACAGGCGGTTGTTCAAAACTGTAGTAATACAGGGCATATGAGAAGCCTTGTATAAAGACAGCATTTACCCACGAAGTTCATAAGCGAAAGAATTTTACGCCCAATACACACAGTTGTCAAAAGTCCTCGCACTCGGGCGTATCTATACTTCACAATTTTTATACACATTGTATACGCAAGCGCGCCTTTATTTTACGTTGAACATAACCAACTGCACGCGACTATCTTCGCATGCAGAAAGCGCGTGCGGCTCATCAGGCGCAAGATATATAAAATCGCCTGCAACCATATGATGCGCGGCTTGCCCCACCGTAAAGTTAAGAGCTCCCGATATAAGCGTTACGATTACCGCCTTAGGCGATGTGTGCTCCGATATTTCTTGTCCTTTTGCAACCGAAAAGACACTTACCTGCATATTTTTTGTTTCAAATGGAACTTTTGACACAATTCCCTCGCGCGTGATTGGCAAATTCTGTACAATTCCCAAGAACGCACGCGATGTTTGTTCGTCTTGTATTGGCATGTTTTCTCCTTCTTTTGTCAGGCGTGTGGTTACTTTGCGCGTGTGCCGCCACGCAGCACGTGTTGCCGCTTTGTTTGCGTATGCCGCGCGCTAGCTCTTTATTTGCGTTGGACCGTGTTCACGCTGCTACTTTGCGCGTGAAACCATGGCAATTCCGCACATGTGGTTGGCGTGGCGCTTAAACGTTGAGCGCATTTCTAAAACGCGCTGTTTAGCACCTGGAATAGTGAGCACGTTTTTTATGATTTTTATAACGCCGCATAAGCCTTCGTCCGCAAGATTGCGTCTAGGATCAAGCAACGCCATAGGAGCGGTTTTTGACCACGTAAGTTCAAATCCTGCTTCTTGGAGATAATCACCCCATTCACGTTGGGTTATAGGCTTAACGTTTACCCGAATTGCACGAGATAAATCGTGCTGAATGTCCGCCTCATCGTCGGCAGAAATGTTGTTAGGCGTAATACCTAATTCGTGGCTTACAAAGGTGCCACCTGGCTTTAAAATGCGATGAATTTCACGAAGAATTGCACGCTTGTTTTCGGGCGTTTGCATGGTGAGCATAGCTTCGCACACAACTACATCGGCATAATTATCGGGGAGTTTGGTATCTTGAGCCATGCCTTGTTTGCATGTTCCTCTGTCTTTAACCAAAGCCGATACAAGTTTAACCGAATCGGCGTTAGCGTCGATACCAGTATAGGACAAGGGCGTGCGCGCGAGAATTTCTTGAGCTGTTCTACCAATACCTGGGGCAAGCTCAACCACAACTTTGTTGGCAAGCTGGGCCTCATTAAGCATTGCTTGAGTAAGTTTAAGTCCGCCAGGACGCAAAACGCGCTTGCCCAAACGAGCCAAAAGCCAATGTCCGGGTACGGTTGCGATGTTTTTGTTTTCAAACATGTATGAGTTGCCTTTATAACAAAGCGCTCGGCTAACGTATTATACGAGGACGCTATCTGTATCTCCTTTGAGGGGATAAACACATATCTCCACTCTTTTGTATGGTGATCACTAGCCCACTTACTTGCAACGTTGCAGAATTGAACCGCACGTTTGCCCTTAGCAATAACGTCGGCATTAGTTATCTTGTCCTCGCCTTTAACTTCAACAATATCAAAGTACTGTTCCGTTTCAACAACAAAGTCGGGCACATAATGTCTTCCTCGATTGTAGGTAATGTTGAACTCTTTTTGAGCAGGACGCAGCCACTTAAGAACATGCGGATCCTTTTCTAAAACACGCGCTAAAACCAGTTCAGGCCTGCTGTCAAATTTTGCTGATGAGAATACTGCTTTCTTAATGCCATTAAATAACACCTGATCAATTTTTACATCAGGATCATCATACAAACTAATCTCTGTTTGAGATGTGTAATTTGGAGCTAAGTTATGATCGCTCGTTCCTTTTATTTCATAGCGTATTGAACTATTTTCACAATAAAAATGATCGTCCTGCGTCATTTGCTGATAGATTTTGTTTGCAATGTCTTGCTTGTTTAGCATAACGATATTACACATGCCCTCATAACCATATTTTGATGAGTAATGGTCTGTGACTTCTGTTATAAGTTTAAACAAAAGCGTTGAACACGTTTCGTAATCAATTTCGGGCCTAATGCGCAGCATATCTAAAATAGTCTTCTTAGGGTTGTATCCTGTAAAATCAATTGCATCGCCGTCAATGTGCTCTGCTAACTCGGATTCGTCTTCCAAATTTTGAATAAGTAAATTATTTGGAACTGGCACGTGGTTAAAGGCGCCCAAATCAAGAGTAAACGATGTAAATCCATACGAGATAGGCCCTTGGTCAACAATCCTAATCTGTGGAATTGGGATATATTTATCTTGAGCTGCCTGTTGAGTTGCTACTACGGCAAATTTTACCACGCTATCAAACGCTAACGGGTTTTTCTGGTATACATCCGCGATCTCGCGCTCCTTCAGCATCGAGTCATGCATTTGCTTACATACCTGTGTTACGCTTATGAAGCAAAGTCAGCACTACGAAATGATGATGAATAAAGGCTAAATGAAAGGAACAAAAAAATGAAGATAATCTATAACCGACTATAGAAACTACTAATAGATAAAAACATGAACAGGGCTGATTTGCAAAATGCTGCAAAAATTAGCTCATCAACTATCGCCAAACTTGGCAAAGGTGAAAACGTCACCACTGAAGTTCTCATCAAAATTTGCAAAGCATTGGACTGTAAACTGGAAGATATCATGGAAAACGTAGAAGAATAAGGAGGTTTTCATGGAATTATTATACTCAGATATCTTGCCTCTTGGTTGCAACAATACACAAACAACGATAATAGATTGCTTTGATAAACATATGACAATGGCTGACCGTGTCGAGATAGCCGTTGGTTACACCTCAAATGCTTCTATTTCTGAATTAGACAATCTTGTAGATAAATACAAAACAAAACAAATTTGTCTTTCGATAGGTATGTACTTTATTGAAGGAATGCCTGAGAGCGCCTATCACACAGCAATGAAAATAAATAAAAAGTGGCTAGACGCAGGCAAAGGGGAAATTCGAATTATTAAGCCTTTTAAATATCATGGAAAACTATTCTGCTTCTATAAAAACGGCAAACCATTCTCCGCAATTATAGGCTCAGCAAATTTAGGCGTAATAAAACTTGAAGCAACCAACAGAAGACAATATGAAATATCTGCCCTTACCACGGATAAATCCGAGACATCAGAAATTGCCACACATATTGAACAACTGAAATCTTCTAATTGTTCCGATAACATCGCAAATATAGTAGGAATGCCGCTTATCAGAGAAATTAACAAATCTCTTAACGGTGTAGAACTGGTTAAACCAATTCCTCCGTCAAATGTTGAATTTTATAAACAGTGTGAACCATGTGTATCGTTTTCCTTAAAGCTTAAAGTACCTCGATTTGCTGAGCGTCACATTGATGATAAAAAACATTACACAAAGTCTAATATCAATGTTTGTTACGCGGCACCTCGAACCAAACGGAAACCCAGAGACTGGTATGAAACTCAGTTAACTGTTGGTGCCGATGTATATAGCATGGAAGGCTATCCAAATAAAAACGAGCCATTTTACGTGGTTACAGATGACGGTTACTGTTTCAAAGCACATACAACCAGTGACAACAATAAACAATTTAGTGCTGTTGGTGATGAGCTTATAATGGGTAGATGGTTAAAAGGTCGTTTAGCCGCGGCGGGTATCGTAAAACCCATTAATAACACAGCTACTGATACAGATCGAATTAGTATGATAACCGAAGAAATGTTAGATGAATACGGATGTGACCGTCTTGTTTTCAAAAAGACTGGGCAGACCGCTCTTGACGAAGAGGGTAAACCTCTTGATGTTTGGATGCTTTCTTTCACATCTGAAAAAGGCAATTAGAGGTAGTTAATATGCAGTATTTAAAAACATATTTACAAAAAATAACAAATAGAGGAAATATCAAACTTGCTGAATCTATTTTGAAAACATCAGAAGACGTTGGCGATAAATACATCAAGAATTTTTCTTTTTCTGGTCATGAAATTGGTCTTCTTTTCGGAAATGTTCAGTCTGGAAAAACTGGTCAAATGTTTGGCATAATGTGTAAAGCCGCAGATCTTGGCTTTCCAGTCTTTATTTTACTAACTACCGATAATGTCGTACTACAGCAGCAAACACTCAATAGAGTGCGGTCTGATCTTGAAGGTTTCTGCATTTGTGGAGAAACTGACGCAGGAATTTTTGCTGAAAACAACTTAATTCAGCCAGTAATTATTGTATTAAAAAAGAATGTACGCATATTAAAATTGTGGGCTAATATACTTAGCTCTACTGGATTTATGAAAGGTAATCCTCTTTTTATCATTGATGACGAGGCTGATGCCGCATCATTGAATACATTGGTAAACAAAAACCGTCAATCATCTATCAATACATATTTGAGTATAATAAAAAACGACTCCTCTAGTAGCTTGTATCTTCAAGTTACAGGTACACCACAGGCTATTTTTTTGCAAACACTTGCTTCTGGTTGGCATCCATATTTTACCCACTATTTCCAGCCTGGTAACTCTTATCTTGGTGGAGACTTCTTTTTCCCTAGTAACGGAAAACCAACCTGTATATCATTCTTAGACACAATAAAAAATCCTATAAGAGATACTGTAATTAGACATATAGCTGTTTCCAGCCAAATCTTACTTTCAGGTGGAAAAGTATCAAATTGCCTATTCCACCCAAGTGTTCGTGTTGCTACTCATAAGAAATTTGCTAATGAGGTCAATGAAGAAATTCAGTGGTGTATTAAAAATATTGATACTGATTTCAAATTGGAACTTATGAAGCACTATAACTCACTTGCTCCTGTTAAATCAGAAAAAGTAACTTTCGATAATCTATATACAAAATCTAAAAAACTGCTTCTATCTGATGAAATCAAAATATTAACAATGAACGGGAAAAACGATATTGATAGTTCGGAGTATGAGAGTGGTTGCAATTTTGTGATTGGTGGTAATACATTAGGCAGAGGTGTAACGTTTCCAAGTCTTCAAACAATCTACTACACAAGGACAAGTAAGAAACCACAGGCTGATACTATGTGGCAACACAGTCGAATGTTTGGATATGACAGAGATCCTGGAATGATGATGGTTTATATTGATGAGAATTTATATAAACTTTTCTCTGATATTAATTCAACTAATAATTCTATTATCGCACAAGTCGAGCGTGGTATTGATGATGTTAAGATATATTATCCAAGTGAATTAAATCCAACACGAAAAAACGTGCTTGATAACGATCATGTTGGTGTTATATCTGGAGGAACGAACTATTATCCATTTTATCCAGATAACGACTCTATTGAAAAAATCAGTGCTCTTTTGTCTCCTTTCTCCGATACAGAGCCATACTATCAGGTTAGTCTAAGATTGCTGAAGGAAATTTTATCTCACGTTATTCCTAGCCCTGATTTCAAACTTAGTACATTTCAGTCCGTAATAGATACCATTCTTTCTGAATTTCCAACAGGTCAAGGTATCCTCATCGTTCGAAGAAACAGAAATGTGGCACAAGGTACAGGTGCTCTTTTGTCTCCGAATGATTGGCAATTAGGTAGTTCTTTTACTGACAAAGTTGTACTCACTATGTACCAAGTTACTGGAACTAAAGGGTGGGGAGGCAAGCAACTGTGGATTCCAAACATTAAACTTCCTAATGACACTATGTACTACGATGTTATTGGGGGTAATATTTAATGATAAAACATCTTCATTACTCAGAAACCCTTGCACAAAGACTTCTCTTTAGACCAATTAAGAATGGTGCAAATAGGCTGTGTATACTGACTTCTCACGCCACCCCAAGTATGGCTTCATGGCTTTTGAAGAGTTACGAAGAAAATAAAATCACTGACGTTGAGATTGACCTTATTGTAGGAAATGTGTTTGACGAAGGTATTGACGAAATTTCTCATGAAGGTTTTAAAGAATTACAAGGGAATCGGTATTCAAATACTTGGAGTAATTTTTCGTGTTGTTATTTGTATAATCCTCCAGCTCCCAAAAACAACTACTACATATGGCTTACTGATGAAATCCCTGTTAAGGCGTATTGTTGCCCTTACGAATTCACCCAGCGATCAATGCTAAGGTGTTACAAAGACCTCCCGAACTCCATAGTAGCTACTGATGCTTATAAAATATACGAAAATGCTGTTGGTCGCTCTATTTATTGTAATCATGCTGAAGTGGACGACTGTATTGTTGTTCGATCTTCATCCACATCACTTACTGCCTTTTCTTCGAAATATGAAGGAAATTGCGTTCACTTATCGCTTCTAGCAAGAGGAGGGGAAACTGGAACAAAATCTGGTTTAAACTGGGGACAACGAAACAACCGTAACAAAAATGAGGCATATATACCACTTCCTGTAAATATTGCTCGTTCAGATTTCTTTCCACTAAACAAACAGCATTTTCTTGTTGTCACAGACGACCATCACACACTTCAGCTTAGAGTAGAACAGCAAAATAACAAAGCAATCACAACACCTGCAAGCAATGCATTACTTGGTGAATACTTCCGAAACAGGTTAGGATTACCTAACGGTTCTTATATAAAAAAGGAAAATCTTCTTGCTTATGGACGTTTCGATGTTACTTTTTATAAAATTGATGAAGAACAATACTACATGGATTTTTCAGTTAGTAATTAGAGAATATCTAACTTAATAGATTCAAAGGCACAAAGTTAAAAACATCCAAATCTTCATACCCTATTTATATAAGTGCTTAAAATAATCTGCGTAAGCCTGCAAGTATATAGTACCCAAAAAGTAAAAAGCCGAAGAATGCTACTTCATATCAATATTCTCCGGCTTATATTTATTCATTTATATTTGATTCAACATTTGGATACTTAATTCCAGCAAATGATTTGAGTATTGCTTCAAAAATTATCTGTGCACCTTTACAAGGTACAGCCATTCCGATCTGCTTTCTAACGCCTTCTTTACTACCTTTGAACTCATATGTGTCGGGGAATGTCTGAAGTCTTGCTCTTTCTCTATTTGTCAAAGCTCTCGGCTCCTTCCAATGATAGATGTGAGTGCCGCCGCCACCACTTCCAGTAACTGTATAAGATGGCTTATCTGGGTCAAGTCGTTTATAAATCTGGCTTATTCTGGCACCTTTAATATTTAATCTCAATTCCTCTGGAATATCCGCCGTAAAAGCATTCTCACCAGGCTTAATATATCCGAGTCTTTCTATTACTGTTTTGGATTGTTTGGTTGGCTCATTATTAAATGCATCAGCTGGAATAGGTGGAACTTCAATTGCTGTTTTGCATGTATTATCTACACCCTTATATGGCTTAGTTGACGGGACACGATAAACTACATCAATATCATTCCTAATTCCAACAATTATAATTCTATGTCTTGCCTGTGGAATACCGTACTCCTCAAATTTATAAAGATGAGGTGTTATTGTGTAACCTGCCGCTCGAAGTTCAGAAAGAATTTTTTCGAAAGACTTACCCTCATTTGCATTCCTTAGCCCACCAACATTCTCAGCTAGAAACCACTGTGGCTTGAATTTTTTTAACGCCTTTACCCCATATGAATAGAGTGGACCATAAACACCATCCATTCCCTTTTGCTCTCCAACAACACTATAGTCATTACATGGAAAGCCAAAAGCCAAAGCATCAATAGATGACAACTTGCTCATATCTAACTTACGAATATCTTCATGGTAAATGGTTTGTGGTGCGTTAGGGCAAATATTGTGACGGTATGTGTCACATGTGCTTGCATCATAGTCATTTGCCCATTGATGAACAATTGTAAATTTAGGATTTCCTATGTCTGCATGAATTGCTCCCCAAGCAATTCCACCTGGACCACAGAATAGCTCGCCTAATCTGAATACCATATCACAATCCTCCTTTTACATTTTTATTAAGTTCGTTCCTCGATATTATAAAGTCAATGAATGTCTGCACAGTTTCTATTTCAGCCTTATTTAACTTATCTAAATCTCGAATGTATACATTTTGGTGGACGTCTTCTTCAGAAATATAGCCAGCAACAAGCATAAATTCAAAGGGATGCACCCCTAACACTTTCGCAATTTTACACAGGTTCTCCCAGTTTGGTTTTTTTCTTTGTCCATTTTCGATTTTACATATTTCACTATCACTTAACCCGCAAGCTTTTCCAAGCTTGCATTGAGATAATCTAGCGGCTTCTCTCTTTTCTTTTATTAGTTCACCTATTTTAGACATATCTTCACCTCTTAACTAGGATTATACGCTATATGCTGCTTATCGTCAAGAGTATTACTATATTTTGCTGCCGCTAAGCAGCGTTATATTTCTAAAAATTAGCCTGAATAATTGGAAATATAGGGACAAATTTTATTTCGTTATCACGTGGCTAACTAACTTAACTACACAATCACGTCTCTACGTGGCATGGCTGATGGATATTCTCAAGGTATGAAATGAAACGAAGTAGATCAACTAAAATCCGACCTTATGGAATGCCCAAAAAGGTGGGAAGCAGTCACTCCAGAAGAAGTCAAACAAGAATGTTTACACTTAAACATGAAATTAGCTGATGTTGACCAAATAACGGAATTAGTTACCCGTAGGAAACAACGTAGAACCTTCAATCTTTCCAAAAGCAACTATAAGAGTTTTAAGTTTAAGCAAGATATGTAAATCTTAAGCGATCTCTCATTTTGAGAGGTCGCTTTTTAATTAAATACATCACTCAGCTTTCTGAATAAGTCAAGTATTGATAAACCCCCTAAGAAGTAAAAAAGTACCCCCTAAATCAAACACACACACCTTGTCTAAATAGCACACACCCTAAAAGCAAAAAAAGACACCCCTAAAAAGAAAAAATCTAGCGTCAATTCACGCCAGACTTTCATTCACGTTCTTCTGCTTAGTCGACCTACAATAAGCCCTTATTTACAGTGTTCTTTTAAGCAACAGCCGCCAAGCTCTGTATCATTTCCTGTAAAGTTATCTCGATATAGACGCACTTAACTTTTCCAGCGTACTTACCTTCTAGGGCTTTTAGGGCAAGGAGATTATCACCGTGGATAAGCATGTTTTCTGTGGTGGGATTGTTTGCACAGTTTGACTTATCTTTGTCTTCTATAAGAATACGTGGCTCTACTTGTATCTTGGTGTCTTTACCCAACCACGTAAGTTCAAGTTTTTGACTTTGTGCCATTGTCTTCCCTTTACCTTAAAACCTATAGTAACGATACGCATTCTGCTGAAAGTAACTATACACACGCCTGCTCCAGCAAAGCCCGTGCATATCACCAAGCGTAATTTTCGTAATGCTTACAGTCTTTGTATCAGGTTCTATCTTACCATGTGCCCAGGACAATAATTGCATGTACAGCAGCGACTATTTTACACGTTACGCTTTTGCGCAAACTTGTCATGTTTCGTCAAAACTTGAATACCAAAACTTAAATACCTAAACTTGAATACCAAAACTTGGATACCTAAAAAAGCTACTACATTTGGATACTCTCCATTTCTCTAAGCATTATCCTTTTCAGTTTATCTTGCATAGTTTCAGTCGCATTTTCATTAAAATGGACAATAACCTCATAAGTTACTTTTCCAATCTTTTTTATGGTCTTTGTTCCTGTATTTTGTTCGTTTTTATTGTCGTGCATATAGTTTCCCTCCTGTTAGTTGCAATCAAAAAAAAGACGATAGAGTTTTATTTCTACCGCCTTTCACAAGTCTTATAGCTATTCATTGAATACCGCTTTACTATTTACATATTAAATTTTCAAATCCTTATTGTTCAGCATTCCGCCAAACATCGTATGATACATATCCTTGGAAGATTCCTCTATCTTTGTAATACTTGA
>QWCD01000064.1_pt1 | contig 77644 bp, 52 predicted proteins | sample 1972461 | NCBI WGS metagenome assembly QWCD01 (sample SAMN09866717, study PRJNA288562) | Human vaginal metagenome isolate term4_vaginal, whole genome shotgun... | isolation source: vagina | host: Homo sapiens | place: USA: California | reverse complement strand
ATAAATTTATTGGTTTAATAGTAATATTCTATATAGTTATCTAAATTAAGTCGTATTCAGTTTTCAAAGAACAACAAATAGCCTAATGGCTATTTTTTTATACAATTTGTTATAAAATATATCTTATACATTAAATAAAGGAGGAATTAATATGACAAGAGAAAATCAATTCAAAGAAAGATTAATAAAATATATGGAAATTGAAGCAATGTCTCGTTATGAAGAACCAGTTGTTAATGAATTAAAAAAAGAATTAGCTAATGAAGGATTTGAATTTAGCAGAGATAATTTTGGCTGTTTAATTATGCACAAGCCATCTAAAAATCCAAATGCTCCTAAAGTTTTATTAGCAGCACACATGGATGAAGTTGGATATGTAGTAAGAAATTTTGATAAAAAAGGACAATTATATTTATCAACAGTTGGTGGTGTATGACCATGTGCAGTTATTGGAACCAAAGCAAAATTAATTACTTCAAGTAACGAAACATTTATTGGATTATTTGGACATACAAGTATTCATATAATGCAAGAAGAAGAAAGAAAGAAAGCAATTACAGAAAATGAATTATTTGCTGATTTTGGTTTCAAAAGCGATGAAGATGCTATTGCTCATGGTGTTAATGTTGGCGATAGAGTTTACATGAGTGGAGAAACAATACTATTTAATGATCAAAATTTAATTGGTGGAAAAGCAATGGACAACCGTGCTGGTGTAACCGTATTAGAATTTGTTGCTAAAGCTGTTGCAAAATTAGATCTTGACATTGATCTATATTTAGTAGGTACAGTTCAAGAAGAAGTTGGAACAAGAGGAGCTAAAACAGTTGCGTCTATGATTGATCCAGACATTGCGATAGCAGTTGATACTTCTGCATCTCATGATACACCTAATACAATTCCTGGGAATGTTTCTTTATATAAAGGAGCTGCTTTAAGATTAAAAGATAGAGGAACAATGATGGATCCAAAATTGGTACAATTTTTTGTTGATTTATCTAAGAAATATAATATTCCAACATTTAAATATGTAGCCATGGGTGGTGGTACTGATGCCTTTGAATTACAATTTTCAAAAGGTGGGGCAGCCACATTAACAATTTCATTACCTCAAAGATATTTGCATTCACCAATTGGAGTATGTTGCATAAGTGATTTATTGGCAGCCGTTGATTTGTTAACAAAATTTTTAACTGATTTTAAACAATCTGATTGAGAAAATATTCAATATAAATAAAATAACATCTTGCTTAAAAAAATAAATAAACATTAAGTTTGTGTTTTAAATACTTAATGTTTATTTTTTAAATTTTAAATACATTTTTTATTTGTAACAAGCCTTAAAAAGGTGCATAAATGGTAAAATAATAATGTATTTTATTATCAAGGTTAAGAAATCATGTCAAATCTAAAATTTATTTATAAAAATAACGAACCATTAGATAAACTAGTTGACTATATTTTGTCATTTAAAAATTTAGAAGCCTTGCTTTTAATAGGCGAACTCGGAGCAGGCAAAACAACTTTAACAAGTCAAATAGCAAAAAAATTAAACGAACCAAAGACTGTAATATCACCCACATTCAATACGATTTTAGTGTATGATAAATTTGTACATATTGATGCTTATAAATTAACTACAAATTTATTTGCTTATGAAGATTATTTTGAAGATAAATTAGCAATTATTGAATGAGCAGAAAATGTGACATTGCCCAAATTTAAACATTATATAAAAATAAAAGTTTATTTTGACAATGAACAAAACCATGTATTTGAAGTTATGGAGGAACAATAGTGAAATTATTCATTGAAACTTCATTAAGCGATTTTTATATAAGCTTAATTGATGAAAATTATTGCGAGATTGATTGTATTTTTATTGCTAACTTAGTTAAAAAAACCGATGCATTTTTTGAAAATTTAAATTATTTATTAAATAAAAATAATTTTAAATTAAGTTCAATTTCAGAAATTTATACAACGTTAGGACCTGGGAGTTTTTCAGGTGCAAGAATTGGCTTAGTTTTTGCCAAAACAGTAGCACAATTATCAAATATCAAATTATTTGTAGCCCCAACATATTCTTTATTTTATACACAAAAAAAATTGCAACATGAAGATTGCAATTTAATAAATATAAAAGCCAATAAATACAATGTTTATTCAATAATTGTTGATCCATTTGAATGTCATATGCAAGAAAACTTAGGCAATTTTGATTTATTCAATAAAGAGCTTTTTTCAAAAAATATAGAGCAATATTTAAAAGAATTTAAACAAGTAAATGATATTGAAAATTGCGAATTAATTTATTTGCATGATCCACAAATAGGAGAGATAAAATGTTAATTTTTGCCATAGAAAGTTCTCATGATGATACATCATTTGCTTTATTAGAAGATAACAAACCAATTTGAATGGAAACAATTAGCCAAATAGACATTCATAGAAAATATGGAGGCACAGTTCCAGAATTAGCATCAAGATTGCATGTAAAAAACATAGGTATTTTAATTAATAAATTAAAAAAAATAATTGATATTAAAAAGATTGACTATGTAGCATATACAAAAGAACCGGGATTAGTTGGCTCTTTACATGTTGGATATGTTGTTGCTAATGCAATAGCAATGTTACTTGAAAAACCTATATTGCCTTTGAATCATTTAGAAGGGCATTTTTTCTCTGCTTTTATAGGCAAAGAAGTTGAATATCCTGCTTTAGGTTTAATTGTTTCAGGTGGGCATTCACAATTAATGTTATATAAATCAAAAAATGAATACGAAGTTATAGGTCAAACTCAAGATGATGCCGTCGGAGAAGTATTTGATAAAATAGCAAGAAAATTAAATTTGGGTTTTCCTGGAGGACCTATTATTGATAAAAAATGAATGGAATTTAGAGATAAATACACAGAACATTTTACTATTCCACATACTGAAGCTCAATTAAACTTTTCATTTAGTGGATTAAAAACACAAGTTATAAATCTTATAAATAACCAAATCAATAGAAAACAAGAGATCAATGTTGATCAATATGCAACAATGTTTGAAAATACAGTAGTCTTATATTTAAAAAATCATTTAGAAATTGCAATTAAAAAATATCATCCAAGAGTAATTGTTTTGGCAGGCGGAGTAAGTGCTAATAAAGCAATTAGAGAAATGTTTTTAAATGTCCATTCAAATGCCATAATTCCGGAAATGAAATATACAACTGATAATGCAATGATGATTGCTAGGTTAGCATATGAACTATTAAGGAGAGATAGATAATGTGAAAATTCTTAAAAAGTTGTAAGAGCCACGATGATTTTATTAATTCTGACAATATACAATATGTATTTTGAGGAAGATCTAATGTTGGAAAATCATCATTAATTAATTCTCTGGCTTCTTGCAATATTGCAAAAACATCATCTTATCCAGGAAGAACACAATTAATTAATTACTTTGAAAGTAACAAAAATAAAATAATTATTGATTTACCAGGCTATGGTTATGCAAAAATATCAAAGAAATTGCAAGATAAAATTTCTTTTATGATTGACTTTTATTTTAAAAATGATAAAAACAATAAAAAAGTGTTGCTATTAATTGATGCTAAAATTGGTTTTAGCGCTAGTGATTTAGAAATAATAGAATATCTTAACGATCTTAAAATAAAATTTGATATAGTTGTTACAAAAATCGACAAGGCAAATCAATCTCAACGTTATTGCGTTAAAAATCAAGCCTTGTCTTTAAAAACAGTTGAAAATATTTTTTTAGTATCATCTGAAAAAAAACAAGGTATTGAAGAAATAATGCAATTTTATGACTTGTAGTATCATTAATTGAATCTATTGTTAACTTTCTATTATAATTTTATATATATAAAATGAAAAACAAAGATATTCAAAAAATTTATATAGCTTTACAAGTTATCCTATTATTTATTTTGCCAACAATATTATTCTTTATTGGCATTTTTTGTTTAAAGACTCAACAGTCAAAAATAGCGTTAATGGCAATTTACACTTTATTTTTAATCGGCCTTGCAATTTATTTAACTATTATTTTGCAACGTTATTTTAAAAACTCAATATTAGCTAAAAAATCATTGGAATTTTATTTACAAAGCGAATTTAATCAATTTGGTACGGGAATTTTGATATTTTTAAATAGTGGAAAAATTATATGAGCATCAGAATCTTTAAAAATAAAATTTCATAACAATTTAATCAACAAAAACATTAAAGATATCTTTAATATAAAACAATGAACTTCGGATAATCAAGAATTCATGTATGAAATAGATGGATGCAATTACGAAGTTCATATATCATTTGAAAAAAATCTAGTTATTTTAAGAGATGTTACTGCTCAACAAAATTTATTAGATGACTATAAAAAACAAAGAATTGTGTTTGGGGAATTGGACATTGACAATATTAATTTATATCAAACATTTTTATCCCAAGAAGAAATTTTTAAAATTTATGCTTCTGTAGTAAATTTATTAGATGAAATATCTAAAAAATACAATGTTATTTATAGACAATACGAAAACGGAAGATTCTTTTTAATAACAAATAAAGAAACATTAGAAGAACTAGAACGAGATAGTTTTAATGTTATAACTTCAGTAAAAAACAAAATAATTGTTAAAGATGTTTTAATATCAATTTCTGGTGGATTTGGTTATGGTATTTTTAAATACGATACGTTAGTCAAATTAGCAAAAGATGCTCTAATGCAATCTCAAATGCGGGGTGGCGATCAAATTACAGTTTTAACAAAAAATGAAAAAGCTAGACACTATGGCTCAAGCTCGGAAATTGATGTAAATCTATCAAGGACAAATGTAAACTATATAGCACAAAACTTATTAGAAAAGATAAAATCAAAAGATATTGAAAATGTTATAGCCTATGGCCATAAGAATGCAGACCTTGATGCTTTGGGTTCAACATATGCAATTTTGCAATTAGCATTAGCCTATAAAAAGAATGCTTATATTCAAAACAAGACATTTGATAGTACTACTCAAAGAGTTATTGATAAAATGTCCAAGGAAACTCAAGAATATTTTATTAGTCCTAAAGAAGCAGAAAGCATCAACAACGAAAAAACATTGGTTGTAATTTGCGATACTTCAGATGATACTAGAATTGAAAATGCTAATGTCTTTAAAAACATAAAAAAAGAAAATATCATGATAATTGATCATCATAGAATAAATAAAAATACTGATGAAATAGCATATAGAGAAAATGTATATATTGATTCCTCGGCATCATCTGCTTCTGAAATATTAACAGAAATCATCACATTGTTACATGAAGAAGATAAAATTAATAATGATACGGCGCAATATTTATTAGATGGAATTTATTTAGATACTAATACATTTAAAAAACAAACAAGTGCTAAAACTTTTGCAGCAGCATCAATATTGCAAAAATGAGGAGCACAAAATGATAAATCTGTTGATACATTAAAATTCGATGAAAAAGTATTTAAGATTGTTCAAGAATTATTAGCCAATTTGCAAGAAATTAAAAAAGGATATTTCTTGGCATACAAAGATATTGAAGCATCAACAGATATTATTTCAATAGCGTCAGATGAAATATTAAGAGTTAATGGTAGGAAAGCTGCATTTGTTGTTGCTAAATTACCAGGAACAAAAACATACAAAATGTCAGCAAGAGGAATTAATACAAATGTTCAAATTATAGCAGAAGCAGTTAACGGCGGTGGCCATTTTGGGGCAGCCGCTGCTGAAACAACTGAAAATTTGAATTTATTTGTTGATAATATAATACAAGCAATAGTGAGTGTGAAAGATAATGAAAGTAATATTAATTAAAGAATACCAAAAACATAAAAAAAATGAAATCATTGAAGTTACAGACGGTTTTGCAAAAAACTTTTTAATTAAAAATGGTTATGCTCAACCAATTAACAAACAAACATTGGCAAATTTAGATAGAGTTAAATCAAATATTGCAGAAGATTTAGCAAATCAAATAGCCAAGGCTAATGAAATCAAACAATTAATTGAATCATTAGTTTTAAAATTCTATTTAAAATCTAATGGAAATATAGTGCACGGAAACGTTACAACAAAAGCAATTGAAAAAGAATTAATAAAAAACAACATTAAAATCCCAAGCCATGCATTTGAATCAGGGGTAACATATAATACTTTTGGGTTGCATGATGTAAAAATTAAATTACATGACCAAGTAACTGCAACACTAAAAATAAATATCATAGAAGAGAAATAATCAAAATAAAATATAAGGTGGCCAAAAATGAACATTCAAGAAGAAAGAGAATTAGCAATTATTAATAATGAAACATCGTTATTAGGTTTATTAATTAGGGAACCAAATTGTTATTTAACAATTGCTGAAATTTTAAAACCTGAAATGTTTCATTTTAAAAATAATCAAATTCTTTTTAAATCTATTTCCGAAGTTCATATTGCCTCTAAACAATTCGATATAGCCAACTTATTGAGTTATTTAAATGACCAAAAATTAATTGATCACATTGGTTCGTTTGGCTATAATGGTAGTGAATATATTAGCTGACTCACTAAAAATGCGGGCTTTAGCGCCGAATTAGAGTCATATGCAAAGAAAATAATTGACCAATACAAGAAGGATCGCTTACGAGACTTATTAAATAGTTCAATAAATATTATGGAAAACAAGCCTTATGAAATTTCAGATTTATTATCCAATTTACAATTGAATTTAATCAACCTAGATATTTCAGAAATAAATACTGCTTATGAACAAGTAGGAAATAAAGCAGATGAACTATTTAATAGAATAATGAGCAAAGAAAAATCAGATATTGGCGTTGGCCTTTCTTTTGGATTTCCACCATTGGATGAATTAATTTTAGGCGCCAATCCCGGCGATTTGATAATTTTGGCAGCTCGCCCAGCTATGGGAAAAACTGCTTTTGCTTTAAATATAGCGAATAATGTTGCCAAAAACAATAAAACGGTGCTATTTTTTTCTCTTGAAATGTCAAATTCACAAATTGTTCAAAGAATGATGTCAATTGATTCCTTGGTTCCGATTAGTTTAATGAGAAAAAATGAAATCTCAACAGAAAATGCTAAAAATCTAGCCTGAACTGTTTCAGAAATGAAACAATGAAAAATGTATTTAAATGATAAGCCTACATCAACAATTTCGGATATAACAACCATTGCAAAACGATTTGCTAGAAACAATAAAGTTGATCTAGTTGTAGTTGATTATCTACAATTAATGTCAGATTCTTCAAAAGCAAGTATGGAAAATCGTCAATTGGAAGTAAGCAAGATTTCGAGATCCTTAAAGCAACTTGCTAGAGAATTAGAATGTCCTGTTTTAGCATTAAGCCAGTTAAGTAGAAATGTTGAAAAAAGGGAAGATAAAACTCCTATTTTGTCAGATTTAAGAGAATCAGGAACAATTGAACAAGATGCCGATATGGTTATTTTTTTACATAGAAAAGATTATTATAATAAGCACAACATTAACGATGATAATGATAAAGTAGAAGCCATTGACAAAAGTGAAATTGTTAACGGCAGTTCCTCTTTAACCAATGTCATTGTAGCAAAAAATAGACATGGGGCAATTGGAATTGTACAACTATTATTCCAACCAGAATGCAACAGGTTTATTTATGAAAAAAAGAAAAATTAATAATTTAATAGTTTAAATGAATCTAAAGAAAGGGGCAACATGAGTTTAGAAGATAAAAAAATAACTAAAATCAATAAAATCATTCTTACTAAAGAGCAAAAACACCAACGGTATTTAGAAAAAATGAAAATTCTAAATCCACAAAAAATAAATTTAATAAATGTCTGAAAAAAATATCCTAAAAAGTTGTTTTGAATGCTTGTAAGTGCATTTTTATATAATATTGCAATTACAGTATTTTTAAAAAAAGCAGCAACAATAGCTTCAGGAACTTCATCTTTATCTCAAATAATTACTTTTACAGCGCCTGCAACCGCACAATTTTATGGTTTATTTTATGTATTAGTTAACCTACCTTTAATGTTTATTTATTGGCGATTAAATCCTAGAACGTTTATGGTAATAACTTATTATTGAATGTTTTTCCAATTAATTGTACAATGTATATTTATTGAATATCAAGGAAGAGCATCAAATCCTATTGTTAACTTCATTAATCAAAGAATTAATCTCTATGATCCAATAGGACAAACTTTTACAAATAACGGATTAACATACAAATTTTATTGAGATCCATATGGTTTTGATACAAGAGTATTAAATTATATTAATAAAGAAAATTATCAAGATATTTTTAACTACGCTTTAAGTATATCAACTAAAACAGCTTGAACTGGCAGTTCATTGTCAAGAGATGATTTAGCTATTGCTAAGTATCTAGCCAACTTATTTAAAACTAACGATTTAAAAATGGTATTTGATAACGCAAAATTAATTTTTAAAGAAACTAGTTCTTTATCACTTGCTAATATCCCTAGTCTATTAACAGGTATTGATTTAAAAGGCGGTCAAAATACTAAAATTTATGGAATATATAATGGCCAAAATTGACCTATTTTGATATATGCAATTCTTGGGGGAATAATGGAAGGCCTTGCATCAATAGTTGCCTGAAAACAACGTGGTTCAATTGGCGGTACATCTGTTATTTCTAATTACATTGCATATAAAAATAAAAAGCCAGTAGGAACAGTATTTTTAATGGTTGCAATTTGCTTTTCATCATGTTCAACAATTGTAATAGGTTCATTAGAATATACAAGAAACATTATTGGACATACATGAGATTTTTCAGAATTTTTAGTAAGAATTATGGGGACTGCAATTTACTTATTAGTATTTTCAATGTTAGTAAATAAGTTCTATCCAAAATACAAGAAAGTAAGAATTGATATTTACACCACAAAACCAGAACTAGTTGCTGAAAGATTCAAACAAATTGGATATGTTCACTCATTCAATGTATTCAACGGATTTGGTGGATATAACCATCAAGATTTTGGAAAAATTGAAACAATTGCCCTATATTTAGAAAAAGAATCAATTTTAGAAGAAGTTAGAAGCGTTGATAAAAAAGCCTGAATAAGTATCTCAAATATTCATGGATTAATTGGTTCATTTGATACCTCATACGTAGATTAATTATTAAAGTCATATAAAAGTATTTTTTATTAAAAAAAATAATTAATAAAAAATATAAACACTTAAAAAGTGTTAGAATATACACGATAATAAAAAGGAGGTGAAAATGAAACATACAGCTGAGGAACTTGCTGAGATTAAAGAACGTAAACGTTTAAAGAAAGAAACCAAAAAAGAAAAGGGATCAGTCGGCAAAATTGACATAAATCCTTATGGGGTAAATTTCTTTAATATTTGAAAGAAATTTCCTAAAAAAATGGTCATGATTATTATTTCAGCCGTTTTATACAATATTGGTGTTGCAACATTCTTGGCTAAGGCTGCCACTGTTGCAACCGGGTTATCTGCATTGGTTCAAGCCATTACTCTAACATTAACTCAAACTGCACCATATTTTGCTTATATTTATATAGCAATGAATTTACCTTTTGTAATTGCATTTTGAAAGAAAAATTCTAGACTATTTATGATATTAACAACTTATTGGTTACTTTGACAAGTTATCTTTCAATCAATATTGTTAATTCCACAAGTTGGCCACTTCTTTAGTCAAATAACGTTTTATTATGTAAACTGGTATGCTCCTCATTCTGCAACATTAGCTCCAGCACATGGCGAAGTTGCTAACTCTCTAAATGTATTAATACCATGGGATGTCTATGGAAACTATCTAACACATTATTCAAACGTTTGAAATACTATAAAAAGTACTGGATTTAATCCTTCTTGAAATAATGGAATACTTCTAAACGGCGTGCAACTAAGCTACCAAGAAACAATGTCTTATTGATATTTCTATCAACATTTAATACATGGTTATAACAATCCTACTTGACCAATTATCATTTTTGCAGTGCTTGGAGCATTATGTGGAGGATGTGCAGGGGGAATTGCTTGAAAAAATTCTGCTTCAACAGCAGGGGGAGACTTTGTTGTCTACTACATTTCAAGAACTAAGCAAAAAGAACCAGGCTTAATTTCTTTAATAGTCGCAATTTGCTTTGCAGTTTTCTCAATAGTTGTTATTTCAATTTGCGAACTTACTGGGGTAATATCACATGCTCAAAATGGAAATCCAATAAACCATGCAGCATTATTATTAAGAATTATTTGTACATTTGTATATATATTCTTATATACATTTATTATGGCATCAATTTATCCAAAATACAGAAAAGTAAAACTAGAAATTTACAGCAAGAATCCTGATTTAATTTTAAACAAATTCAAAGAAATTAACTATTGACACGCTTACACTATTGATCGTATGTTGGGAGGTTATACCAATACAGAAACGGTTAAAATTGAAACATATTGTTTATTCTTGGAACAAAATATGATTAAGAAAGAAATTTTAGCTGCTGATAGTAATGCATGAATAACTTCATCAAAAGTAGAAAATGTATCTGGAAGATTTAATACTTCTAAGATTGAAAAATAAAATATATATAAAAACAAAAATAGACTCAATAAAATGAGCCTATTTTTTGTTATAAATTTATTAGTTTTCACCAATTGAGCTTAGTTTTTTAATTCTTTCAAGATGTCTGCCACCTTCAAATTCGGTGTTTTCTCAGCTATGAAAAATTTTTTCAACTTCATTACCTTCTAACAATCTTCCACCCATACATAGCACGTTAGCATTATTATGCAATTTTGCTAGGTGAGATTCGTTTTCATTTGTAACTCTTGCTGCTCTTATGCCTTTAAATTTGTTTAAAGTCATTTCAATACCAATACCTGATCCGCAAAATGCAACATATTTTACATTTTTATTTTCATCAGGATTGCCATCCTTGTGAATTTCATTAACTAATTCAATAGCAGCATCTGCATAAGAATCACTATTGTTATTTGTTTTTGAGCCAAATAATTCTACATTGTAGCCTTCATTTTCCAATCTTTTTGCAAGGTTTATTTTTGCGTCATATCCTGCGTGATCGCTTGTTATTTTAACTGTCGTTTTCATATTATTTTCTTAAAATTTCTCCATCTTCTACTCTAATTATTTGACTAGGTTTTTGAGTCATAGGACCAAAATTATATACATTAGTAACTTCGGGGAATAATTGCTTTGCATTTTCAATAGTTTTACATACAGGTGCATTTGACAAGTTACAACTTGTCATATAAATTGGACCATTTACTTCTATATATTCAAGCAATTTCTTTTGGTTTGGCATTCTAAAACCTTGATTATTTACGACAATGGTAGTTGCACCAGGCCAATATTTTTTAGCAAATTCATCTGCTTGCGAATTTCATTCCTTAAATTGCCTTGCTTGTTTTATTGAACTTACTAATATTATTAATTTTTTATTGCGGTCTCTACCTTTTATTTCATAAATAAGGTCTTCAACTTCTTTTGACACAGGGCCACCAATTCCTAAAACTGTGTCTGTAGTTGAAATAATTAATTTTTGATATTTATTTATCATAATTTAAATTATATAACACTTTTATTTTTGCAGTTAATCATATGAGTAATGTCATTCGAAAGTATTATAATTTTACTATGCCTGAATTACCTGAAGTTAGGGTTGTTGTTAAAGCCCTTAATAATACTATATTAAATAAAAAAATAACAAATTTGATTATATACAAACCCAAAATTTTTAAAGAGTTTAGCCCTCAATATTTCATTTCAATTTTAAGAGATAAAAAAATTGAAAAAATAGATAACATTGGCAAACATATAATTTTCTTTTTATCTGAAAAATTAGTTTTACTTTCTCATTTAAGAATGGAAGGGAAATATCGTTATTATTTAAACCCTCCAAAAGAAATTGATAAGCACTTAGTTGCTAGATTTGTTTTTAGCGACAATAGCGAATTGCACTTTTTAGATAAACGTTTATTTGGCACATATATGCTAAGAAACTTAGAAAATTATAACAAAATTCCTCCAATTTCTTTGCTTGGACTTGAACCAAAAGATATTGACATTGAAGCATTATTTAAAAAAATAAAAAATTCAAAAATGCCCATTAAAACAAAATTACTTGATCAGAGTTTTGTTGCTGGTATAGGAAATATTTACGCTGATGAAGCATTGTTTGCTTCCAAAATTCATCCTCTTTCAAAAGCTTCTGATTTATCACTAGAGCAACTTAAAGACATAATAAAAAATGCAAATGAAATAATGGAAAAAAGTTATGAATTAGGTGGAACAACGTTATTTTCTTATGAATCATTAAATAAACAAGAAGGAAAATATCAAGACTTTTTAAATATTCATAGTGATTCTATAAAAAAATGTAAGGTTTGTGGCCAAAAAACACTTAAATTAAAAGTTAACCAACGTGGTACATATGTTTGCCCTAATTGTCAGAAGGTATATTAAATGAAGTTCAATTTTTTTCCAATGGTGTTAGATCTTCATGGTTATGATGTAAACTCTGCAACAGCAGCAATTTTAAACGCTTTGTATGAATTTAAACAAGATGAATATAATAATTACTTCGATATTATTGTAGGCATTGGTAGTGGGATTATTCGTCAAATAACGGAAGATTTATTAGACAAGGTCCACCTGAAACCATTCCGAACTCAGCAGTTAAGCCCTTCAGTGCCGACGATACCTCAATGGGAAAATAGGACGTTGCTTTTTTTTATATCTTTTTTAATATCTTTTAATCATATTAAGTTTAAAAGATATTTTTTTTAATATAATTTTATAAATTATAAAGGAGCTATTATGTCAAAAATTTTAATTATTAATGCAGGTTCAAGTTCAATTAAATGAACCTTATATTCAAAAGATCTAAATATTATTGCCAAAGGAATTGCACAAAGAATTAAAATTAAAAATAGTTCTATTATTTTAAATTACAATAACAAAAAAGAAGAAGTAAGTATTGAATTACCTAGTTTCTTAGAAACAGTTAAACAATTAGTTAATTTATGAATTAATAAGAATATTATTTCAGATTTTAATGAAATTAAATATGTTGCTTTTAGAATTGTTAATGGCGGAATACATCTACAAGATACTTCAGAAGTTACCCCTCAAACTATTGCATATTTAGAAGATGCTATTGAATTAGCACCAGTTCATAATCCTGGTGCTCTTGAAGCTGTAAAAGCCTTTAAAGAAATTTTACCATTTGCTAAAATGACATTCCACTTTGATACTTCATTCCATAAAACCCTTCCAAAAGAAGCATATACTTATGCAATTGATGCAAATATAACCGATGAATTAAATGTTAGAAAATACGGTTTCCATGGCTTGAATCACCACTTTATTACATTAAAATTGCAAGAAATTTTAAATAAAGACAAAGTTAATTTTGTTAATTTACATATCGGTAATGGTGCAAGTTTAGCAGCCATTCAAGATAGTAAATCAATTGATACCTCAATGGGATTTACACCACTAGCGGGAGTTATGATGGGCACTCGTTCTGGTGATGTTGATTGTTCAATTATTCCATATATTATGAAACATAAAAATTGAGATATTGAAAGAACAATAAAAATGTTAAATGAAGAATCAGGATTATTGGGAGTTTCAAAAATTTCTTCTGATATTCGTGACGTTGAAGAAGCTAAAAAAACAAATGAAAGAGCAAAATTTGCAATAGATTTATATGTAAGAAAAATAGCAGATTATTTAATTAATTACATGAATAAGATTGAAGGAAAAATCGATGCTATTGTTTTTACGGCTGGTGTGGGTGAAAATGATGAATATATTCGCCAAGCAGTTATTGATAAAATTCATTTAGTTAAATTAGAAATTGATAGTGAACTAAATAAAGGAAGAGATTTTGATTCATACAAATTAATTTCAACTAAAAATTCTTCAATTCCTATTTATATAATAAGGGCAGATGAAGAACTTTATATTGCAAAAGAAGTTAAACAATTTTTTGATGATAATATAAGGTAACTTTTTAAATTAAATAATTAAAACAAATTTAAAAAGAAAGAGGAAACAATGTTTAAACTTTATAAATTAATGGCCAACAAATTCAAATGTTTGTCATTTTTAACTATATCTTTAACATTGCTACAAGTAGTTTCATTTTTAGTATTGCCAATATTATTGGGACAATTGACAAGGTTAATTGGTGAAAATGCATATTTAATTCAAAATAATTTGTCAACAAGCAGACCAATAACAATTGAAATTCTAAGAATTAATTTTTTATGTCAAAGCCATCAGAGTGCGTTAATGCATTTGGGAGGATATTTTGCATTGTTTTTAATAATAGGAACTATTTCAGCAATGTGTGCTTCATTGCTTGCATCATATGTGTCTCAAGCAGGATCAAAACAAATAAGAAGTTGTTTATGAAAGCATCTTGGCGAACTTTCTCAAAAAGATATTGAAGCTTTCTCAAATGCCAAGATCCTAACGAGATTTACAATAGACATTAGTAGAATTCAAACCGGACTAATGTCTTTTTTGAGGATGCTAATTATAGGGCCGTTTAATCTAGTCTTAGGTTTAGTATTTGCCTTATTAACAAATCTTCAATTGTCAATGATATTTTTAGTAGTTATTCCACTATTAACTTTAACTATGGTAATTTCGGGTGTCATTTGAAATCCAATTCAAAAAAAAGAACAAGAAATGTATGACAAAATTAACATAGAAAGTAGAGAAAATATTTTAGGCGCCAAAGTTATTAAATCATATAACATGGAACAAATTCAATGAAATAAATTTCAAAATGTTAATAAAAATTGAGGAACCATAACAAGCAAATCATGAATAATATTCACTATAACATTTAATTTTATTGAAATAATTTCAAATATAGCAATTGCCTTCATTGTATTTTTTGTAGGGAAGCAAACTAGCAAGGAAAATATTGCTGATTTCTCAAAATCAATAGGTAATGGGGTAACATTTATGAATTATGTTATGACTGTTACATTTGGAGTTGTTGCTTCATCATTTACTACATTTAATATTTTCAAGGCAAATGTATCCTCAAAACGTATTTTTGAAATTATGAACAAAAAGCCAGATATTGCAAAAATCAAATCTGATAAGCTAATTGTTAACGGAGAAATTGAATTTAGCCATGTATCTTTTAAATATTATGAATCTGCCAAATCTAATGTTTTAGAAGATATTTCATTTAGTTTAAAGCCTGGTAAGGTTTTAGGCATAATTGGCCCTACTGGTTCTGGAAAATCAACTATTGCAAAATTGTTAAATTTAGATTTTAAAACTCAAGACGGGCTAGTAACAATTGATGGGCATAATATTCAAGAAATTGATACAGACTCATTGAGAAAGAATATCTCTCACGTTTATCAAAACCCTTGCTTATTAAGTGGCACAATAAAAAGCAATTTATTGCTTGCTAAACCTAATGCCACTGATGAAGAGATTGAATTAGCGGCAAAAAATGGTTGCGCTTTTGAATATATCAATAAGTTTAAAGAAAAATTTGAACATGTTGTTGAACAAAAGGGTGCAAATTTATCAGGCGGTCAAAAACAAAGATTATCTATTGCCCAAGGTTTAATTAAACGACCTAAAATATTGATTTTAGATGATTCTACTTCAGCATTGGATGCTAGAACAGAAGCTATGGTAAGAAACAATATTAAAGAAGAATTTAAATATGAAAAAATATCATTAGTTATTATTGCTCAAAAAATTTCAGCAATTATTGATGCAGATGAAATTTTAGTATTAAACCAAGGAAAAATTATTGATCGTGGCAATCATGAGGAATTAATTTCTAGAGATGGTCTATATAAAGAAATTGCATATTCACAGTTAGGGGGTAATAATGAATAGAGATATTCTTGATCCACTAAAAGTTGATATTGATTTAAAAAAAGTATCTAAATTTGAAAGAAAAGCATTTCGAAAAAAACAACACGCAATAAAATCGGAAAGTTTTAAAGAATTAATTAAATATTTAAATTACAAACGTGGATATGTTTTTTTAATAATAATAATTACTTTAATTTCTTCATTGTGTTTAACTGCTGCCACATACGGTTTGGGTTATATTATCGACCATTATTTAAACTTTAAGTTTTGAAATAGCAATTCTAATGGTTTATTTGAATTTGGTATTGCAATCGGTATATTGATCTTAGGCTATATTTTAGAAAAAGTCTTTTCATTTATATGTTCAGCAATGGCAGTTAAGGCAGGAATTTATGGCTCAGAAATAATGCGGAGTAAGGCTTATAAATCAATAATGAAAATGCCAATCCAATTTTTTGATACTGTTAGCTCGGGAGAATTAATGTCAATATTGTCAAATGATATTGATAATGTTTCATATGGTATATGTGGAACCTTAAACTCGTTATTAGCAGCGATATTTAGTGCTTTAACATCGCTTGGATTTATGTTTTACTATTCTACATATTTAACACTTATATATATTGCCTTATTTCCTGTTTTGTTGATATTGGCTTTTGTTCTAATTAAAAAAGCAATTCCATTATTTGGTAAGACTCAAAGAAATATAGGTTTATTGAATGGTTTTGTTGAAGAAAATTTGGCAGCACACCAATTAATAAATTCATTGAATAGTCAACAAATTATTAACGAACAATTTGATTTATATAATGAAAAATTATATAAACCTTCATTAAAAGCAAATATATATGCTGGAATAGTTTATCCATATGGAAATGCAATAACATTCATAATGCAATTAATAATAATTTTTGTTGGCGGAGCATTTGCATTGTCTGGAATTGGCACTGGCTCAAATAGTAATTTTACAGTCGGTACATTGACATCATTTATTTTGTATATAAAAATTACTTCTAGTCAAATAATTAAAAATTTTGAAAATATTTCAATGATTCAAACAGCAACAATATCAACAACAAGAGTATTAAATTTAATTAGAATGCATCCGGCTATAGATGAAAGCAAACTTGCTACAATATCAAATGTGAATGGTGATATTGAATTTAAAAATGTAAGTTTTTCATATGATAATTCTTTAAACAATTTACAATTGAAAAATATTTCATTCAAAGCAAAAAAAGGTCAAGTGTTTGCTATTGTAGGACCTACCGGCGCTGGCAAAACTACAATAATAAATTTACTAAGCAAATTTTATTTGCCTATTGAAGGAGAAATAAAAATTGATGATTTTAAATCAAGCGAAATAAATGAATCTAGTTGAAGGAATCAAATTTCAATAGTATTGCAAGATACTTTTCTATTTAAAACAACAATTTTAGAAAATCTAAGATATGCTAATCCTAGTGCAAGCAATGAAGAAATTATTAATGCTGCCAAAATTACAAAGGCCGATAATTTTATAAGACAACTTGAACATGGTTACGAAGAAATAGTTGAAGAAGGCGGAAGCAATTTTTCACAAGGTGAAAGGCAAATGCTTGCAATCACAAGAGCAATAATTGCTAATAAAAATATTTTGATATTGGATGAAGCAACATCTAATGTAGATACAAGAACAGAAAAGAATATTCAAGATGCAATGTTAGAGTTAATGAAAGGAAAAACTTCATTTGTTATTGCTCATAGACTTTCAACAATAGTAAATGCTAGCCAAATTTTAGTTGTTAAAGATGGAAAAATTATTGAACAAGGTACACACAAAGAACTATTGACCAAAGGTAGTTTTTATGAAAAGCTATACCATTCATCTTTTAGTGAAGAAAACGAATAACAAAAAAATAGATTCAAATGAATAATGAATCTATTTTTTTGTTATTTAAGTAATGATTTTCCAGTCATTTCTTTTGGTTTATTGATTTTTAAATAATCTAATATTGTAGGAGCTACATCACAAAGGCTACCGTTTCCTAAATTAACATTTTTATCTGTACAAATAAACATTACTGGGCTTGTTGTATGTTTTGTTGCTGGTTTATTATTTTCATCTTCTGTAATTTCAGCATTGCCATGATCTGCTGTAATAAACCAGGTTACATTTTCATGATTTAATGATACATATTCTAATATTCTTTGAAATTGTGAATCTAAAAATTCAATTGCTTCAATTGTTGCGTTCAAATTACCGGTATGACCCACCATATCAGGATTTGCATAATTCATTATTATAAAATCATTTTTTTCAACGTTGTTCAATAGTGAATCTGTAATTTCTTTAGCCGACATATGTGGATAATCAGCAAATGAATCAACCTTAAGACTATCAACTAGAATTCTATTTTCATTTTTATATTCGATGTCAACTCCCCCATCAAAAAAGAATGTTACATGGGCATATTTTTGAGTTTCTGCTAGTCTTAATTGTTTAATGTCATTACTTTCTAAAACCTTGCCTAGTGGATTTACAACTTCCATTTCTTTAAAGGCTATTTTACTATTTATACCTTCATATTTCATCAATGAAACAAAATTATCAATTTGTACTTGGTTTTTTGGTTTGTATGTGTATAAGCTTGATCCAATAAACATATGGCTTAGTTGTCTTGCTCTATCTGGTCTAAAGTTAAAGAATATAATCGAATCTCCATTTTTAACAAATGCGCCGTCTTTTAATTGAGCAGGCTCAAAAAATTCGTCAAATATTCCTTTTTTATATTGACTTTCAATGTAGTCATCAATGTTTTTAATAACATTTTTTGATTGCCCTAAAATAGCATCATATGCTTCTTGATTTCTTGAAAATATACTATCTCTATCCATTGCATAAAACCTGCCAGATATAGAAGAGATTTTATATCCAAATTTTTGGCATAAATCTTTTAAGGTTTCAAGAGAATTTTTTATTGATTGTGGTTTTACATCTCTTCCATCACCAAACACATGAACACTTACGTTTTTTAATCCTTTACTATGCGCTAATTTCAGGATTTCAAACAAATGTAAATCTAATGAATGAACACCGCCGTTGCTTAATAAACCCATTACATGCAATGTTGTATTATTTTTAATAGTTTTATCTATGACATCATTTAAAATTTCATTATCCTTAAAAGTATCATTTTCAATTGCCTTATTAATTAAAGATAATCCCGTATATACAACTCTACCTGCGCCAATATTTAAATGTCCTACTTCGCTATTGCCAATTTGCCCCTCTGGCAAACCAACGTATTGACCAGATGCTTGTAAAACAGAATTAGGGCACATTGAAAAAAGATAGTCAAAGCAAGGGTGTTTTGCTTGTAAATAAGCATTTCCTTGCCTTTCTTTTCTTAGACCAAGTCCATCGATAATTGTAAGAATTATTTTTTTCATTTTTCCTCTTTTACATTATTATTTGCAATAATGAATATTGCAAGTTGATTAAGCCAAACTTATAAATAATAAGTTAAACCATAAATATATAAAATTTTACTTTCACAATATTATTTGAATTTATTTTATATACTTGATAAGTTAATAAAATAAACATTTACTATTTTTGCGTATATTAACTCATTTTTATTATAATTGTTTTGTTTTAATAATTAGATTAATTTAGTTAAAAAAATAAAAACCTAAATATTAAACTAACGGATAGTTGCTCGAGAGGCTGAAGAGGTTAGTCTCGAAAACTAATAATGTTTTTAACATTCAAGGGTTCAAATCCCTTACTATCCGCCATACCAAGTAAACCAAAAAGCAGAAAATCTTCTGTTTTTTATTTTTCATTTTTAAAAGTATTTATGGTTATTTTTTTTTACTAAATTTTATTATTACATTATATATTTAAACATTGATTTAATACATTCTATAATTTTCTATAGGTTTAAAATAACCAACAATTTTTTAAGATATATATGTATATAAAAAAACTCAAATATAAATATATACGTATATACATTTATATTAAGTGAAAGGAAATAAAAAAGTGACAAAAAAATCTAAAATTTTTGTGGCCGCTGCTGTTCTTGGAGCCGCAGTTGTAACTGCCGGAATTCCTTTAATTGGATGAGGAATTTCAACTGGTGTCCACAATAAAGAAGTAAGAAGAAGTGTTTTAAACATCAAGTCAGTTGAAAACCAAATTAAAGCTTATCAAAAAGATTTAAATGACTTAAATGCTAAGAAAACAGCTAAGGAAAATGAATTAACTTCTGCTGCTGAAGATAAAAAGGAAGCTATTAGCAAAGAAATAAAAGTTTTAGAACGTAAAATTCTAGAAACCAAGGCCTTTATAAACGATAAAGTTACAGAAAAATTTGAACTTTCTAAGGTTGTAGTTTCAAGCTTATCAGCAAAGAAAGATCAAAAAATATATGACATTGTAGCTGACTATATCGTTGAAGTTAGAAACCAACTAGACTCAGCATTAAACAATCCTGCTGATGTTGAAGAATTAAAAGATGTTGATTTTGAAAAACCAACTAGAGAACAAGTTGAAGCAATTGCTAACTTCTATGAAAAATACATTAACTTGCTAGAATTAATCAAAGAAGAAAACTTAAATGCTATTACAACCGCTTGAAAAGATGCAACAATTTATAGCTGACAAATGGTTCAAAAGAACTATCTAGCAGGTGGACGTAATGTTCTATCTAAATATGGATGAGGAGCAGGAAATGTTTATGCTGCAAACTCATTCTATGGAACAATTTTAGATCAAGAAGACTGAGCAAAAGCAGAAGCAAGATTACAAGAAGCTGTTAAAAAAGATATAGTTTTATCAAAAGTTGTTATCAAAAACAATGTTAAAGAAGCACTTAGAGAATTCTTTGCAGATGAATTAAATAGATTCTTAGACGACGACACTTTAACAGAAATTAGTGTTCCAGATTTAATTGATTTAAACACAGATACAGACAAGAAAGATCTAAGAGAATTCTGAAAATACTATGCTACAGAATACTATAACGCTTCAAAACATGGTTTAGGTCAAAATCTAAAAGAACTTAAATTGTATAAAGAAAATGTTTACAAAGAAACAGAAAATACAATATCAGTTTCAAAACAAGAAGACGGAAAACTTACTGAAAGATCAGTTTATGGTTTAGGTTTTACCAAATTTGACTTAGAAGCTAAGGGCGTTGGATTCTCACAAGTTGGTGGCGATGAAACCGAAAGCGGAAAGACCATTTATGACCAAATAACAAAAATGGCAACCACATCAGAAGACACTCCAAATGATGTATATCAATCAGGATACAAAACATCAAAAGGTGTTTCAAAGAACATGACTGCTATTGCATCAGAAGTTGCTAAATTAATAGCTGGCGAAAGTGGAGCATGAGAAACTACAATCAAATATGATGCCGATGGTATTGGACCAGAAGAAGTAAAAGATCTTAAATTAACAATTCGTGATGCAGAAGGTAACATCGATTTACAAGCCTTTGCAAAATGATTAAACCAAGAACAATTCTTCTTTGGTCGTGAAGATAAAAGTTTCTACACTGAAGAATACAAGAAGTCATTATCAGAAGATCCAACTCTTAAAGAATACAAGACCAATTTAAGTGCTTATGGATATGACATCTTAACTAGAAATGAAAACAAAGATAAAGCATATGGTTCAATCACAAATGAACAATTCTACTATGGAGCTTTAGAAGCATTTAAGGCTTATGACCAATTCATGAAGTCAACCATCAAGAACGGAAAATCATTCTTCGGTAAAACTGTTCCTGACTACAAAGCAGTAACATATCTATATGAAAGACGTGATCAAGAAGGTGTTGGAGCATACAACTCAGATACACGTATTTTGGATGCAAACGGAAATGTAACTTCTGTTCAAGGTGCATTTAACTTCAACTGTGACCCATACTACTCATTGCCAAAATGATCAGTTACTTCATTCGCTAACCACGAAGGAATTATGGGACACCACAACCAAATTTACTACGCACGTCAACACTTAGCAAGTCAAAACGGCGAAAATCTAGGTGCAAATGCATTTGACTTTACTTCATACGTTGAAGGTTGAGCATTATTTATGGAATGATTTGGAATTGAAGCAGGATACTACGGAACTCCTGACTACGACAACAAAGATAACGATTACTATGCAAAACCAACTGACTTTAGCCATGCAAAAGGAATAACAAGCTTCTTTACAGCAAAAACAAAAGATGAAATTACTCCAGAAATGATAAAACAAATCAAAGAATTACATGGTGGAGTATATTGAACATTAACTGATAAAAAAGATGAAAAAGATGATAAAGAACATGCACAAAGAGCAGTAAAATTAACAAACATGTTACAATACTTTGGAGCATTAAACGAAGCACAATTACGTAATATGCGTAGAGCAGTTGACCCTGCATACCATGGACAAGGAATTGAAGCAAAATCTGATTTACCTGCAAATGCATCAATTAATGATGTAAGAAGATTTATGTCAGCAAACTCAGCATTAGGTGTTGGTGACATTATGTCTGAATCAAAACGTTACCTAAATCTAGCTGGACAAGCAATTTCATACAATGCTGGTAAAGAAAAGATGCTATCTCTATACGACCAAGTACGTAAACACTTAGGACTATCAAGAAGAGACTTTGTTGAAAAAGACAACCACAAATACATAAAAGAATTCTTTGACGTTCTATTAAAGAATAGTGCCTTACCTCTAGATACTTTAGAAAAAGTTACAAAGATTCACTACGGTATAAAATAATTCAAAGAATATATAAATATAAAAACAGGCGTTTGCCTGTTTTTATATTTCATATTTTAATTTAATTTTAGTATCAAAAGTAATTTTTTTAATTTCGGTTAATGATTCGTTTAATTCAATAGTGCTAGAAATAAAAGCTTCTAAAACATTAACATTTTTATTTTTAAGATTTTCTTTATGAATCTCAACATCAAAATTTTCAAAGAATTTTTGAATAATATATCCAGAATATCCTTGCTTATTGTCAAAGTAAAAGAGCTTGTTATTTTTTATATAAGAGTAAGTCATGGCATTATTTATTGATTCGATATTGCTTAAAAAATCAAACTCAGATATTTTATTATTAGATTTTGAGTTTATTTCATTTCATAGTTGAACTAAATCTAATTTAAAAATAGTTTGGTTACTATTAGTTATTTTTGTAACCTTTGTCTCATTAATTTTTGTATTTTTTAACAAGTTGGTGTTTGTTCTAATATTGATTTTATTTGAATATGTAACGGAATTATTAAATGATTTTTGTGGAATATTCATATATCTTGCGCTTTCGCTCATAATATCAGAAACATTAAGACTTTTAGATGTTAGGGTAAGTATTTTGTAAGTTTTATTATTTTCTTTTATAGTGTTTTTGTCAATTGAATATAAAGTTCTATCGTCAGTAAAATATTTGGTGCGTTTTAATGAATAATTCTTGTTTAATGAAAGTGGTATTGCGACAACGCAAACTAAAGGAATTAAAATTCCTGAAAATAGAAATCCGGTTTTTACTCTACGAATTCTAATTGATTTTTTTTCTTGCTTGTCGACATCAATAGTTTTTGTTTCTTTTGCTTTGCCTTTTTTCATTTATTAGTCCTTAGTCTTTAATGTTTAACTTTTCAAATATTTCATTTATTCTTTTAGTGTTAACCTTAGCAGCGTTAAAATCAGTGTTTAATAATTTATTATATAAATATGCTGTAAAGTGAACAATAATTCTATATTTATAAAAGTCTTTTGGACATATCATACCATAAGATTTTCAAAATAAAGATTCTAATTCAGGTGTCATTTGAGTATTTTCAAATAAGAAAGCTATGTCTAAATAACGATTGTTTCTATATGCAACTGATCAATCAATAATATATAAATTGTCGCTACTATTAAAGAATATGTTATTGAAATTTAAATTATTATGACAATTTGCATCCGGTTTAATTTGTTTGATTCATTTAATAATTTCATTGATTCTTTTATTGCCTTTTAAATCTTCTAATAAGGTTTTTATTTCCATATGATCCAAATATCAATTAATTTTCTTTGATAAAATGTATTCAGGAAATTCTACATCAGAATCATGAAGTGTTCTCATTGCTTTTGCAAGAACTTTAATTTGATGGTGGTTGAATGAACTTAATTGTTTAGAATTGATTCATTTTCATATGGTTCTATCTTCATCCTCGTAAACACAAAGTGGAACAAAATAAAATTTTTCAATTTTAGAAATATTTAATTTATTGTCAAAGTTATTATGATTTTTTTGAACAATGAATCTATTTAATTCTAAGAAATCCTTGTTGCTATATAAACTCTTTGAATCGAAAGGGTTTAACGATTGGGGATTATTTTTTGAATAATCATTTAAATACATTGCCTCATTGTAAACTCTCATTAAAAAAATAAAATCATCAAATACAGAAGGGTCTAATTTAAAGAAATCAATTATATCTTCTTTTGGAATACCTAAAAATAAATAAAGACTTACTGGATCTACATATTTATTGTTTAAAGCAACATATTCGAAATCCACTAGTTTAATGAAGCCGTATTTATTAACTAGAATATTTTGACGTTTTAGGTTATTATGGCTTAGTACTAAAGGTTCTTTTGAATATTTTTTAACTAATGCTTTATATTCAGCGTCTTGAATAGGATATTTGAATCAATCGAATTTTTCTATCTTATCTACATTAAGGTTTTGAAAATTTTTGACGCAGTTAAATATTGCTTTTTTAATTCCACTATCAATTTTAACTTTAAACAAGTCTACTCCGGGGAATCATTTTTTTATAATATATCCATCTTTGTAATAAAAATAATCTTTGAACTTTTCAACTAGTTTTGTTTCATTATCATAATTTATTTTACTGTCAGAAGGAATTCTTATTTGAACTCAAACATCATCTAGTTTTCCAATATATGTGCTACTATGTAAATCGTCAAAATAAGGTCTTAAATTATTAAGTTTTTCAAAAACTTCATAACCAAAAACATTCCTAATTTTTTCATATAAATTATTAGGAATACATGATTTTTTATTTTTGCATGTGCAGAACTCAGCTGACTTGCAACCACAACAACAATCTCTTTTTAACATATTACTCTTTTTCTTTTTCTAATTGCTCCATATATTTTTCAACTCTATTTAGATATAGACTATCATCAAATGGAGGTATTTCATGGGCATTTATTCATAGCACAATTAAGGCATTTACTAAAATTTTGTGAATAAATAAATATTTGGGTTCAAAATCATCACCATAAGCATCTAAAAACACTTTTTCTTGTTTTTTATCTAGATTGCTTGATTCAATAAAATAGGCAAGGTCAAAATGAACATCGCCCATTGTAGCATATTCTCAATCTGTAAAATAAATTTTATCATTTACTTTTATCATATTGAATAGTCAAAGGTCATTATGGACAGGGGCGGAATTGTCAATATTTCTTAAAAACAAATTAATTTTTTTATAGTATTTATCTAGGATTGGAATTTTTCTATTTAAACTAGAAATTTTTTTTCTATAAATATTAAATCTTCTAGCAATTTGATTTTCTTTATAAAATTTCAATTTTGAATTATGTAGAGTGATTAAATTTTTTCCAATAGTTTTTAAAATGTCATCTGTCAAAATACTTTCGTTTAATGTGATTCCATTAATTCATTCGGTTTGAAGTTCTTTTTTATTATCAACAAATATCTTTGGACAAAAATCTAAATTATTTAATAAGAATGCATCGCTTTTATGGTTAAATCCATCATATGATTTTATTTTTATAAATCTATTAGTTTCATCATCGTAAAATACTTTGTTTGTGAAACCTTGATTAGTTAGAGGCTTTAGCATATTAGATATCTATATTATTTGCGTATTTTGCGTTTTCTTGAATAAAATCATGACGAGGTTCTATTTCTTCACCCATTAATGTAGCGAATACCGTATCACAAATTGCTGCATCATCTATTTGAACTTGGAGCATTTTTCTAGTTTCTGGATCCATTGTTGTTTCTCATAGTTGTTCTGGGTCCATTTCACCAAGACCTTTGTAACGTTGAATAGCAACATTTCTTTTATCTTCTAATTTTGCCATGATTTGTTCTTTTTGTAAATCATTATATGCATATTCAACATTTTTTCCGCTAGTTATTTTATATAGTGGAGGTTGTGCCAAATAAACAAATCCATATTCAATTAAAGGTTTCATATAACGGTAAAAGAATGTCAATAATAAAGTAGTAATGTGTGCTCCATCAACGTCGGCATCTGTCATAATGATAATTTTGTGATATTTTAATTTGTTAATATCAAATTCTGTATTTATTCCTGTGCCTAAGGCGTGAATCATTGTTGCAATTTCTTTATTTGACAAGACAGAAGCAAACGAATTTTTTTCTGCATTTATAACCTTACCACGTAGAGGCAAAATAGCTTGAATAGAACGATCTCTTCCCATTTTAGCAGAACCTCCGGCTGAATTACCTTCGACAATAAATAATTCTCTAATTTCTGCATTTTTCGATGAACAGTCTGCTAATTTTCCTGGAAGATTACCTAAATCTAAACCATTACCTTTTCTAGAAGCTTCGCGAGCCTTTATTTCAAGAAGCCTTGTGTGTTGCGAAAGAAGACACTTTTCGATTATTGCTCTTGCAATTTCTGGGTTTTCATTCAAATAACGTTCTAGTGAGTCTGAAAGAATTTTATTTGTGGCAATTCTTGCATCTTTATTTTCTAATTTTCCTTTAGTTTGACCTTCAAAAATTGGGTCTGTATGTTTAATAGAAATGATTGCTACTAAACCTTCCTTAACATCTTCTCTTGTTATTTTTTCTGAGCTAGTTTTAAATAGTTTATTTGTTTCGGCGTAATTATTGTAAATTCTTACTAATGCATCATAGAAACCTTGTTCATGTGTTCCACCATCAATTGTTTGAATATTGTTTGCATAAGAAACGATACTATTTGTGTAGGCTTCATTATATTGCATTGCAACTTCTACTATTACATCTTGTCCATTTGTAAAGTTTTTATCGTTAAAAACTCCCTCTGCATAAATAACTTCGGGAACTATTAATTTTTTACCTTTGTTTAGTTCTTTGACATAGTCTATTAGTCCACCTTCAAAACAAAAAACTTTGATGATATTTTTTTCAACATTTTCAACGGTTATTTTCAAACCTTTGTTTAAATAAGCAATTTGTTTGGAGTGGTCAATAATTGTATCAAAGTCAAAATTTTCTTTTTCCATTATGGTATAGTCAGGGTGAAATTTAATTGTTGTTCCTGTTTCAACTTCAGAAACATTTCCAATTACTTCCAAAGGTTTAACAGGAATTCCACCATTTCTAAATTGTTGGTAGTGTAACTTGCCATCTCTTTTAACTCATACTTCAAATTCACTACTTAATGCATTAACAACTGATGCACCAACACCATGTAATCCTCCGGAAACTTTATAATTTGATCCATCAAATTTACCACCAGCATGTAGCACGGTTAAAATTGTTTCGACAGCTGACTTTTTAGTTCCAGAGTGAATTCCAGTGGGCATTCCACGACCATTGTCTTCAACTTCTATTACATTGTTTGGATACAATTTAATTTTAATTTCAGTAGCAAAACCCGCCATTGCTTCATCGACTGAGTTATCTACTATTTCTCATAGCAAATGGTGTAAACCCTTGAATCCTATTGAGCCTATGTACATGCCGGGTCTTTTTCTTACGGCTTCTAAACCTTCTAATATTTGAATATTATCGGCATTATATTTATGTATTTCTTCTATTTTGTCCATGTTTCCTCGCATGTTGTAATATATTAATTAATTAATATATTATATTATAGCAAAATAAAGCAAAAAAATAAGCCTTTCGGCTCATTTAGTTTCTAAGTTCGCTTGTATCTACATCTGCTCTTTCTATTTCGGATGCTTGAAAAATAGCCACATTGTACAAATCTAATTTTTGAGCAACACAATTTGTTCAAAATGTATATATTTTTGAATTAAATGATGTTGCAATCATATTATAGTTTCTTATTGTTGCATAAATTTCATCTTCTTGCATAGAAATTTCAGTTGAAAATTGTAAATACAATTTGCTTGCTTTAAGATCTGGGTATTGTTCAAATTGAAAGTTTAAGGCACCTCTGATGCTGTCAATTTGTGATTTCAATTCAACGGGAGAAGTTTTGTCTACATCGATATTTGATAATTTTGATCTATATTGAGTTATTTTAGTTAATGTTTCATTTTCAAAATTTTTATAGCCAATTAAACTATCCATCATTTTAATTAGAACTGCACGTCTCCTTTTTTCTGCTGCTTGTATTAGAGAACTTGCATTTTGAATTTCGTTTTGATCACGCATTAATTCATTTTTTCTTCCTACATATACAAAATAGAAAATTCCTATTGTAAGTATAAAAAATAAGATAAAAAAGAATTTTTCAACACCTGTTGGAATTGGCTTTTTAATGCTATTATCTACGTTTGGTTTAAATCCTTCACTAGATTGTGGGGTTCTTGAATCAAATAACATATTGCTCCTTTATTGCTTATTATTAATAATTAAATTATAATGTAATCTATTTTTATTTTAATTACAAAAATAGAGATTAACATAATTTTAATAAAAATTATTAAGCTTTTTAACTAATAAATCGATGTCAAATGATTTTGGCTCATTTATAAAGAAAGCCATTCCTCTATTATCAAGTAGTATTGGAATCTTTTTTATTTCAGGAATCTGACTAAATAATTCATCTATAAGCTTAATATTTTTCTTAAATTCATCAAAGTCCTTTAATGATTCTAAATTAAATGAAATTTTATTTTTTTGAATAATTTTGCTATATTCTTCATCTATGCGATCGTCGCTTACATAAATATTATTAGCAATAAGACTATTTGCAAATATTTTGGCATTTTCTGTTTTTATATTATAAGGAACAACAATTATTGCTTTATGTTCTCTAAATTCATCATATGCCACATATGGTACTTCAACGGCGTAACCGTGTGTATATTCAATTGCAATTGCGTCTCTAGCTGTATATGAAATCAAATCAAATGTAGCTGATATTATCAAAGATTCTGGGTCATTATAAAGATTTTTAAATTCGCAAATTGGTGTTATATCTGCATGCTTGTTAAATTTATAAAACCCACTATATAATGTCATGTCTCTATAATATGAGTAAATGTTTAGAGGGTAATTTTGAACATTGTTATTTTGTTTAACAATAAGGTCTTGTTCATATCTATTTCCTGTTTTTTCTAAATTTTCAGTTGCAATATACTTATTTGTATATACTAAGGAAATAAAATTAAATATTGGCAATAAACATTCAATAATTTTTGAATTTAAAAATTCCGTGACAAAGTCAACTGTTAGTTCTTCAGTTAAATCCAAAACACTTAACATCCAATCCTGAACTTGTTCAAATAATAAGGAACTTGATTGAATCGTATTTTTAGAAACCAACCAATTTCCATTTTTTATCATTGAAAATACCGGCATGTTTTCTTGATTCATATATTGGGCATAATTGATTAGGTTTTGTTGAGTTCTAACATCAAAATAAGTTAAAAAATCAATTTTTTGGTCATTAGAAAATGCAAAATCAAAATTTTGATAGACTTCTTTATTTTCAAGGTGGAAGCCTTCATTTTTTAAAAGTCTTTTTACTTCTTTTTCACTTCGATTATTTTCTATAATTTCAAAGTATAGTTTTTGCTTGTAATTTGAAGGTATGGTTAAACTTCTAAAATATTCTACAACAGGTGTAGGTTCGGTATGATATGCTCAATATGTTTCTCAATAAGTATTACCATTAGCATCTTCTTCAGTAACGGTAATTGAAGCCTTAGTAACAACATTTTTCATTCATTTGCAAGTATAAAAAATGTCATAAATATAAGAATTTCTTAATTTGTATTGACTTATGCTATTAAAATTTCAAAAATTTTTATCATAAATAAAACTACGCGAAAAATCACCAACTTCAGCATTGTATTGAGATATTTTTTTAATTCCCATTTTGCTTAAAATTTTATTTTTTATGTCTTCAAGGGTTTGTAATGAAAAGGTTTCAATGTATGCCTGTCTTGCTTTGTCTAAAGCTTCATCAATTTTTAATTGTTCATTATTTCTAAACTCTTCAAATGATTTAATTATTTTCTTATTATTAGCAAAAAATGAAAAAAAGCAAAAACCTATTAGAATAAAGAAAAGTATAAAAATTATGCAATTTGCAAATTTCCTTCCTGATATTTTTTTTAGCTTTTTTTCGGCAATAATTCTTTCATTAGAATCTCTTACTATTTCGTATTGTTTTTTAGCTTCTTCAATTCTTTTGTTATTTGAATTTTTTTCTAAAAATTCCTGTTTAATTACTTCTTTACAAATATCGTTTATATTGTTTATATTTTCATCAAAGATCTTTTTTACATTGCCAAATGCTGCTATTTCACTATCTATAATATTAAAATCTTTTTGATCTTCCATATGCTCCCTTTCCTCTTAACTACTTTAAAATTATCTCATAATCATATTAAAACTCAGTATAAGAATAAAAATTAGCGAAAAATATTGATTTTAACTTTAATTATGGATAAAAATATTTTTTTGCAATGTTTAAAAATATTTTTATATTTTTATATATATGTATATATATAATTTTATATATCTAAGCTTAAATAAATACGAAAGGTATAACTAAAATGAAGAAAAAAAATTTATCATTACAAATTTTAGCGTTGTGTGTAGCGGCGGGCTCTGTGCCTGTTTTAGCATCTAAATGTACCGTAACTGTAAAAGTTAAAGAAAAGTTTAATGCTCTAAAATCACAACTTCAAGATTTAATTTCAAAACTAAGTGATGAAGAACAACAAGAACTTAATGAATGACTAGTTAACCAAGAAAAAGAATTTAAAGGGGATAATAGTCAAGGAGATAATGAAATTATTAAAAACATTGAAGAAAAAATCAATGTTTTAACCAAAAAAATTAACGAACAAAAGAAACAAAATTCGCCTTCGAAAGACGAAAATAAGGAACTTAACATTGCTATTGAACAATTAACAAAGGCTAAGCAAGAATTACAAAATCTTATTGATTTTAGCGCTGGCCAAGGAATTGAAAATTCAAAAGCAAAAGAAATTTTAGATTCAACAAACGTTGAAGAAAATTCTTCAATTAGTGAAGTTAAAGAAAAAACAAACAAAATTAATAAAGCTAAACAAGATCTTCAAAATTTAATAGAAGATACCAAAAATAAAGCAAAAAATGAGTTTGATATTAAAAAACAAGAATTGAAAACATTAATTGAATCTGCAAAGGCAAAAAATGTTGATAAATCTGAAGAACAAAATGTATTAAATACTACAAATGTTGCTGAATCATCAAATATTTCAGAAATTAAATCAAAAACAAAGAATATTGAAGAAGCAATCAATTCATTAACTAAAAAAATTAATGAACAAGAAAATAAACAAGAATTTGAACAAGCAAAACAAGATTTTGAAAAAATAAAAAGAGAACTACAAGAATTAATTGCAACCCCTGATGCAAAAGAAGTAGAAAACATTGATGATATAAACAAAACCTTGAATGAAGCAAATATTGCCAAAGATTGAACTATTTCAAAAATACAAGATGCTTCAAACGATCTTAAAAATGCAAAAAAACAATTAGAAAATAAAATAAATACAACCAGACTTCAAGTAAAACAAAATTTTGAAACTAAGAAACAAGAATTAAAAACATTAATTGAATCTGCAAAGGCAAAAAATGTTGATAATTCTGAAGCACAAAATGTATGAAATACTACAAATGTTGATGAATCATCAAATATTTCAGAAATTAAATCAAAAACAAAGAATATTGAAGATGCAATTAATTCATTAACTAAAAAAATTAATGATGCTAAAAGCCATGAAGTTGTGCCACCAAGTGATGAATTTTTAAAAATTGAAGAAGAATTTCAAGACCAAAAGAAGCAAATTGAATCTAAACTAGATGAAATTTGCTCTCTAAAATTCAATAAAACATACAGTGGGCAATTAATTGATGAATTAAATGAATCTATAAAGAAGAGAATTAGTCAAAGAGTTAATGAAGTTTATGGCGATCATCCCGGCTATGAAACAAAATATTATTATAGAAGAGCCTATAATGAAAGAAATAAAGAAGATTGTAAGAAATATATAAACCAACTTAAAAATATTTATAAGATAGTTGATATGTATGCTAATTATTTAAAAGAAGTATTCAAATATATTGAATCAGAAGATGCAAAATTAAGTGATGAAATAAAACAAAAGATAATGAAAGAAGATGTTTCAGATCCAACAGAATCAAGTAGAAGCAATATCGAAAATTTAAATTGAGATTATTATGTAAGGAATGAAGATAATGTCAAATTTATTGCTGAAAAAAAGAAAGTTTTTGACAATTCACTTGCAAAAGTTAAACAAGCAATTTTTAATAAAATGATTAATGATATGTTTGAAAAAACTGACGAAGCTAGTGTTTATAAAATAAAAACATTCTTGCCCGATAAAACTATTCGTGATGAAAAACAATTATATTTTGACAAAAGTCTTCCTTTGTTTAAGTTATTTAGCAAAGTACGCGTGAATTTTAATACATTTTTAGAGGGAACAAAAATCAAAGGAATTTATGAACAAGATGGGAAATTAAGATTTGAAGGATTTATTCAATTTTATGACCCAGAAATTCCTTATTATAAATATATTGGAACGGCAAATCCTATAACCATTGATGAAATAACAATTAAAGCCCAATAAATTGCATATTCATAGCAACAAAATTAATAATATAAAAAACAAGATAATTGTCCAAGAACCTTTATCTTGTTTTTATACACTATTTTTATAGGTTTTGTAATGTAAATTTCTTTCTATTGAAAAAGTGGTTAAACATTGTGCTAAATTCTTACAATGTTTTTATTAAATAAATAACTTTTATTTGTTAATTAGTTCATTTAAAGATTTGCTTAATTCTTTTAAGATGTTTTCTAATTCAAAAATTTCTGGTTTTTTTGAGCTATTAAATGAATCTGTTCAAGGTTTTAATATTCTTGCTTCTTCATTTGAATCTATTTTATTTATTTTTATTAATAGTTCTAATTTGTTTTTAATTTTAGCAATCAGATTTAATTCAGTTCAATTAATGTAAGCAAATTCAAGTTCTAATTTTTGCAATAAAGCAAACGTTTCAGCAATATTTTGACTTTCAATATTAGATTTTTTGGCAATTATTGATTCATTTTTTGTTATTGTTTCTTCTATTTTTTCTTTTAAATAAGAAGTAACAACAAAGTTGTAATCCTTTTCCTTTTGTTTTTTAATTTCTTTTAAATTATTTGTTAATTTTTCTAATATGTTAATATCTGTTGATTTTAGATCGCTAGATATAATTTTAAAAATTTCTTCTTGTGCTTTAAAGGCTGAAATATATTCGTCAAATGTTGGTTCGCTTCCTTTGGCTTGACTATTTCTTTCTGTAATTTTTTTAATTTTGTCTAGATAATCATTAATTTTTGTTTGTGAATCTGCTGGCAATAATTTAATAATGTCGTTATTTTTATCAAAAAAGATTCTTAGATAATGGCTTAATTGTAAATAAAATTCAAGAAATTCCGAAACGCTATCTCTTAAAGCTTCTAGTAAAATTGCTTTTTTGGCAAATGAACCTTCATTTTTTATAGTATTTGCTTTATTTAATAGATTTAGCAATTTGACTTTGTCAATAACATAATTATTTTCTATTTGATTTAATTTATTTAATTGCTCTATGTATCGATTTAATTCGGAAATTTGATCCTCATTGTTATTTATATTATTATATTTGTTTAATAACGAGCTTATAGTGTTTTTAACTTCTTCAATATAATTTTGTTTTTCTACATCAGAAATTTTAGTTAAATTTGTTTTAATATATTTGTTTAATAGATTTCTTTCATTTGTTGTTTCGATGTTTTCGAAAATTGAGGTATTCAATGCTTGGCTTAATTCGTCATGAGCTGCTAAAAATTTTACGTCTAATTCAGATTTAGGTTTATTTTCTAAATAAAGAAATTGTTTATCTAGTATTGATTTTTTGATGTTGGCAATTCAAAAAATATCATTTATTTGCATAATTGCTGACTTTATTTCTTTTTCATTTGAAACAATTGAAACGTTTTCTTGTTTTTGAATTAATTCTTTGATTTCAGCTCTTAAATCTTTATAAGCAAAGTCAGAGAAATTATTATCTAAGTAATTTGTTAGTTTTTCCCTTAATTCTTTTAATTTAGTAAATTCTTTTGATTTTGGACCTTTTTCTAAATTTGCTATTTCTTCTTCAATTTTATTGATGGTTTCATTTACTTTTTGAATTTGATTTTTATATTCTTGTTCATTTGATTTTTCTAACGCTTTATTTGCGGCGTTTAATATGTTTTTAGCTTCTTCTTTTATTGAGATGTTTTTACTTTCATTTGCCGAAAGTAGCATGTTAAGTTTTGTAGTTGCTATTTCTAATTCTGCTTTTAATTTTTTTAATAAATCATTTTGGCTATTGTTTTCAGGGTTTGTATTTCCATTTTCGTTTTTTAATTTTGAAATTTGTGCATTTATATCTTGTGTAGTTTCATTAATTTTTGCAATAAAATTCTTCAATGTTGAAACATTGCTTTTGCTGTTTATTGTTTTATATTCTTCTTTAAGAGCGTTTAATTTTGAAAGATCTAACTTAGATTCAACTTCTTTAAATGAATTTGAATTTAAAAGATTCTTAAGTTCTGTTCATTTATTTTGTAGTTCTTTTTGATATTCAACATTACTTTTTTCGTTTTTGCATGAAATCATAATAGCTCCTGAAACAGGCGCTAAAAGACCAAAAGCCACAGATAAAGCAATCAATTTCTTTCTCATTTTCATAATATTCTCCTTATTTTTTTCTAAAAGTATTATTTTTTTAATTTGTTGTAAAAAAACATCTTAATTTTAACAAATATGTACAATTTTTTATTATTTTTAGTTTTTTTGTTGCAAAAGCAAATTAAGTTTTAATTAAAAAGTAACTTATTTTAAGCATTATAAAAATCTAATTTATTTTTTGCCTTAATTATTAAAAAAATAAAACGGCGCATATAATGCCATTTTATTTAAGAAACAAACATTTAAATGTTTTTTAAATTATCAAGTATTTCATCAAGTTCATGTAGGTATTGAGCTACTTCAATTTCATTTTTATAAAAATCAGGGATTTCACTGTTTGATGAAATGATTATATCACCATTGCTGTCTTTTTGAAATTTATATGTTCACCAATAGAATTTTTCGTAATCATTGAAATCGCCTCTAAAATTATTTACATAAGTAATATTTTTAGCAAGTAATTTTTCTATTCTATTTTTTTGTGTTTCGTAACTATTATTGTTTTTTATTTTTTCTAATAAGGCTTTTGCTTTTTCGTTATAATGCTTAATTATTTCATTAAACTTTTGAGTTATGAGACTTCCAAAATGGTAGTGTAAATATCTAATATCTTGTTCCGGATCAAAATGGATGTCATCTAATTTCATTAATTTTTCTTCATCAATTTCGTTAGTTTTTGGGTCTTGAATAACCTTGTAATAAAACAATCTTACTAGTCTTTCTTGCCTATTTTTAAATTCTCGTTCTTCATTAAGAAGCGAATTTAATTGATTGTCTATATCTTTATCCTTGTAATAAAATGAATTAAATTCTTCGTTTTCTTTTTTATCTTTAAAATAGAATTCTTTTATAATTCTAATTTTGTTATTATAAATTACTCATGTGTAAATAAGGTTTGGAACGTTTTCATTAATTCTATAAAAGTATTCTTGCCTTTCTTCATATTGCTTTAGGAATTCTTTTATTTGTTTAGGACGTTCATTAATAAATTTTGCCTTTATTAACGTATCTAATTTAGTGAAGGTATTTCACATTAATAAAAATGATTTCGGTTCTTGGAAGTATGAATTTCTTATTAAAGCACTTTTATCATAATCGTTATTTAGAATATCATTTCCATCTTTTTTTATCTTTTGGCTTAGCTTTCTGTGTTCAACAATTTCTTCTTTAATTTCCTTTATTTTTGAATTGGCGTAATTTATATAATTGTTGTAATCTTCAACTGATTGGAAATTTTTAAAATTCTTTTTAAGATGGTTTATTTCATTGCTATATAATTTGTAATATTCTTCTCCATCTTCAATTTTGTTGAAATAATCTTTTTTAAGGTCTTCTATTTTTGAGACAATGCCTTTATATGTTTTATCTTTGCTGTTAATTAATTTATAATATGAATTTAATTGATTTGAAACATCAATGATTGTTTTTGAACTATGTGCGTATATTTCTTTAATATCAATAAGATTAATGTTTTCATCTATTTTTCTACATTTATTTAGATCTTTTTCAACTCTTTGTAATAGTCCATCAACATCTTCTTTTATATTGTTGTTCAATTTCAAATCAATAATTTTATTGAATAAATCTTGCAACTGCGGGCTTAAAAGCAAAATATCAGCATAAGTTTTGTCAAATTCTTTTTTGTTAATATTTATCTTTTTGTTGATATCAAGATTTGTCTTGTTAAGCAAATTATATGAGTTTTTAAAATCAGCAGAACTATTTTTGCTAGTTAAATTAATTTCACTTAATAACTTATTTAAATTATTTTGATCTTCTAGGGCAAAATAATAAAAATGCTTATTTTTTTCTATTAAATTAACTAGATGACTAGCCTCTGATCTTTGGCTATAGTATTTGTTAGCCCAATTATTCTTATTTATAATTAAAGATGAAATTACAACGGGTATTGTGATGGCGGATGCAATCAATGTTAATGAAAGTGCAACCACAATTTTTTTACTTTTTTTGTTTTTCATTACTAGCACCTTTCTATATTATTTATTGTGCTTGGGTGTGTATATTTAAAAGTTAACTAAGATATATTGAACCAATACATCTAAAAAAATAAAAAACTATTTCAAATTAATAAACTATTATTTGTTAAATATGAAGTCTATCAGTTATACTTTGCTTTTTTTAGCAAACTAAATCATAAATTTTTTACTTAAAAATTATATATAAAAATAGCCTTTAAAAAAATATTTATGTAAATTTATAATTTGTATATAAAAAAACAAGAGCAATTTAAATGCTCTTTGTTTGTAACTAAAATGCTTAAATTATTTTGTTATTGAGATTTGTTCTTATAAATAAATGTTTGCAAAAAATGAATTCTTTAATTAGAACAAATTTTCTTCATCTTCAATGATTTTATAGATCTTATCCTCTTTTTTAACTTCCTTATTTTCATTTGAATTATCTGGCTTTTGTGGGGTTGGATCTATAGAATTTTCATTGCTTGGTGAGTCAATAGCTTCTTTTGGCTCTAGCTCATTGTTGTCTTTTTGCTTTGAATCTTCTTCAATTTCTTTTTCATCATCAAAAGGATCTAAATCAAGATTGTTATTTTGGTTTGAATTTTGTGCTGAGTCTATATTTTTATTTGAGTTAGAATTAGCCTCTAAAATTTGAATATTGCTATTTACGACTTCTTTGTTATCGATTATTTCAATATCCTCTTCTTTTATTTTTAAATCGCTTTGATTTTGAAGTTTTTCCTTGTTCTTTTTGCTTTTTGGAGAGAATATCATTTTAAAGAAAGAGTTACTAATAAAAAATGAAATGACAGATAAACTTAAAAGAACAATACTTATTATGTAAGCTATTGAAAAACCGAGTTTTTTTCCAGGAATATTTAATATTGAATTAATAAATGTTCCAATCACTCCGGGGGTGTATTTTTGAGGTAGTAAATAGTTTTGGCTATTACTAAAATCAACAAATCAACTACTAAAATACTTAGTAAAAAAATTCTTTGAATTATGTTCAACTTGATGAATGGTGTAATAAATAACAGAACCCAAAATTATAATATTAATAAAAAAGAATATTAATCTTCCAAGGTTGAAATTGAATATTCAATATTTATACGTTGATTTTAAATTAAAGATTTTCCATATTGAAAGTAGAATAATTAATAAATAAAATAATATTGAGAACATTCCAAACAATACATTAAATGAATATGAATGCAATGTTGTTAATCAAGGAACATTAAGGAAAGATATAACTAAAAAAAACAATGTTACTAAAAGTATTATTGTTCATAAAAGCACCCTGTCTCTTGAAAAAAAGTATTGTTTTTGGTTCTTAATTTTAGTTTGTTTTTCCTTTGCTACTTTCATAAATATTCCTAATTATCACTATAATTATAATTTTTAAAAGTTAAATTTCATATAAAGTTATTACAATCATTGGCTCTTTGTCGATAGTTTTGGCGATTTTTCTTTTAATTGATTTTCTTAATTTTTCTTGAATTTCCTTTAAATTTATTTCTTTTGTTTGTTTGTTTTCAAATTCTTTTTTGAATAAATCATTAATTATTTTGTGAATAACTTCTTTATTATCTTTCGTAATTATTCCATATGAAGAAATTTGAAGTTCATTGATTGGTTTCTTCTTTTTATAATCTATTAATGAGCTAAGAGCAATTACACCATCTCTTGCTAAGTTTTCTCTTTCATTAATAACTTCATGAGAAATATCGCCAATACCATAGCCATCAATAATAACATCACCTACATTTCTAATTCCATGTTTTTGAGAAATTAAATTTGTATCGTTGAATTCAGCCACCTTTCCGTTTTGCAACACTAAGCAGTTACTAATGTTCATACCTGCGCTTCTGGCAACTTGAGTTGCTACAACTTGGTAACGGTATAGACCTTGAATTGGTATAAAGAATTTAGGCTTTAATGCTTTAATAATATTAAAAATATCTAATTTAGCAGGATTACATGAATAATATTGATCATTGCCTAGTTCAATTAAATTAGCAGTATGTCTAGCAATATCATCTAGTGTTATTGCATAATTTACTTCCAACCCGTTAACTGGTGGAGCAATTATAATGACTGCATCATCATTTTTCAATTTTAAATAAACATCATTGTCGCTAGAAATTCTTGCAAATCTTGTGTAAAGTCTATCTATTGCACCTGTTACAAGAATAACAGCATTTTTAACATTATTTGCAGTTTGATATTCAACGAATTCCGGAAATTGAGAATTTGGATTTACCTTTTCAACAAGTTTTATTAATTGAGAATAAGCTAAACCATAAGTTATAACCGGTCTGTTATAACGTTTTGCAAGTATTAAAATTTCATGTGCAGTTATCATATCTTCATCATATAAACCAACAATAATTCTTTGGTTATCTGATGTTTCTTTAAATTTGTATTCAATTTTTCTTGAAACTCAAAGTTTTTCAATTGAACGTCCAGGAAAAGCGCTTCTTGAACTATCCATTATTAAAAGCTGTAATTCTTTTTTGTTATTAATTATTTGTTGAATTTGTTGCAAATCGGTTTTACCATAAGGACCCAAATCACCATCAACAAAATTTGTCATAAACAAGATATTGCTAATTGGGGTTTCGAAATTGAACCCAAGTTGTCCAGGTAATCCTCCGGCTAGATCAAAAGGAGTTACATTTACTCCGCCAAATGCTGTTTTTTTATTTATTGTTTTAACTTCAAATGTATTCGAACCTATATTATATTTAGAAATTCTATCTAATAAAACAATTTTGTTAAAAGCACTAGTATATATTTTTAGGTTTTTAATTTTCATTAATAATCAAGGAATAGCAGAAAACGTTTCATTTCTAACATCAGTCAAAAATAATCCTTCTATATCTTTTTGACGTTTTTCTAAAAATTCGTAATTGCAAATTAATGTATCAATACCGTTATGCGAGTTAATAGGAATTTTAGTTCCTGAGTTAATCACAAATAGTTTGTTATTTATTTCCAAAACATAACAATTTTTGCCGTTTTCATCTAAACCACCTAATGCAAAAAAATTAATTTTATTCATTCTATCCTCCGAGTAATTATTAAAATTTAAAATAAAAGAATTTAAGTTAATTTTATTTTATCAATAAATAAAAAAAATTTAGCAAATTAATATATTTATTTTAACTAGTTTTTTATTCAAATGTTTGAAATAAAATCATTTTTTTATAAAATAAAATTGTAAATAATATTAAAATTTATTCGTTATTTATCAACTTATTATTAGGAGAAATTTATGGATTTAAAAAAGTATATAAGAACTGTTGATGACTTTCCACAAAAAGGCGTCAAATTTAAAGATATTTCGCTTTTATTAGCCAATGGACAAGCGCTACATTATACAATTGATGAAATGGCAAAATTAGCAGAAGGTGCAGATATTATTGTGGGTCCTGATGCAAGAGGATTTTTATTTGGAACACCAGTAGCTGCTAAATTGTCAAAACCATTTATTATGGTAAGAAAAAAAGGCAAATTGCCCGGCGAAGTTATAAGCTGCGATTATGGACTTGAATATGGTAGAAATATTTTAGAAATTCAAAAAGGTTTAGTTAAACCAGGTCAAAAAGCCGTCATAGTTGACGATGTTTTAGCAACCGGGGGTACATTGGAAGCAATTACTAAATTATTAACAGAACAAGGTGTAATTATCAGTAGAATAATCGTTTTAATGGAATTAGATGGCTTTAATTCTTATGAAAGATTGCCATACGATATAAAAAGTTTAATCTATATTAATAAAGGGGAATAATGTTAAAAAAATACAATTCATATAGTGACGTTGAAGAAAAATATAAATGAGATATTGAAGACATATTAGGTAATAAAACCTACCAACAATTAGAAGATGAATATTTTGATTTGTATTCAAAAATAATTGAAATAAAAGATAGCAAATACAATTCATTAGACCAATATGTTGAATATATTGAGCTTTCAAAAAAATTCCTAATTTTAGGCAATAGAATTTCTAATTATTTGGATAATAAATTAAATATAAATATTGTTGATCCCACAATAAACAAAACAATTTCATTATTTGAAACAAAATCCCAAGAATATGCTAAAAAGTTAGGTTCAGAAGCCAATAGAATTTTTCAACATAAAGACAAAATCAAAACATGAATTAATGACGACAGGCTAATTGATGTTAAAAAAGACCTAGAAGCAACTTTACAAGAACTTGATCATAAATTGTCGGATGATGTTGAAAATTATTTAAATGATACTGCAAGTGGTTCGCCTGTACCTGAAGATATTTTTTCAATAATAAGCGATAGTGAAGTTGATTTTGGCAATGTTTTAATTAAAAATAAAAAAATAAAAATAACTGAAGGAAATAGAATAGCTTTATTAAAAAATAAAGATGAACAAGTTAGAAAAGATGTTTATTTTAATTATTTAAATGGATATTTAAAAAATAAACAATCATTAGCAAGATTGCTATATCAACATATTAAAGAAATATCAGTTAATGCTTTATATAGAAAATATAATTCATCTCTTGAATCAATTTTGTTGCAAGATCATGTTGATAAAAAGTTATTGAACATTATTTATGATGCAGTTCAAAAACATATGTATATATTTAAAAAATATAACAATGCTAAAAAACAATTTTTTAAAGCTAAATTCAATAAAAAATTAGAAAAATGAGATTACTTTTTAGATTTAGTTAATGTTAAATCTTCATATACAATAGAAGAAGCACAAAAGATTTTATTAGATGTTATTTCAATAATGCCTTATGAATATCCAGAAGTTGTTAAAAAAGCTATTGATGAACGTTGAATTGATTATATTAATGTTCCATCTAAACGAAGCGGTGCTTATTCTATAGGCGGGGCAGCGGGAATGAAAAAAATTTATATATTGATGAATTTTGATGGAACATTGGAATCAGTCAATACATTATGCCACGAAATGGGACATTCAATGCATTCATATTTTTCTAATAAATGCCAATCTCCACTTAGAAGCTCTTATCCAATATTTTTAGCAGAAATTGCTTCGATATTTAATGAATTATTACTAAATGATTATTTAATAAGCAAATCAAAAAATATTCAACAACAATTTTATCTACTTGATTTAAGCATTAATGATTTTATTGGCACAGTTTTGCGCCAAACAATGTGATCTAATTTTGAATTCGATCTATATAATGCAATAGATGAAAATAAACCACTAAATACATATGAAGAAATAGAAAAATTATATGTTGAAAATGAAAAGAAATATTCAACTACATCAAAATCAATAAAACTAGGCGATCCTAGAAATGTTTATAGCGTAATGGTTCCCCATTTCTATTATTATTTCTATGTATATAAATATGCATTAGGATATATCGTAGCAAATGTATTTTTGCAAAAATACAAACAAGAAGGCCAAGAAGCATTAAAAAACTATATAAATAAATTTTTAAGTGCCGGAGACATCGATTGACCTGCAAACATTTTAAAAGATGCTGGTGTTGATATTTATAATGAAGATATTTATAATTTAGCACGGCACTGAAGGGCTTAACTGCTGAGTTCGGAATGGTTTCAGGTGGACCCCTTCGTTATGGTTGCTACGTGTATTATTATATACTATTTTTAAATATGTTTCAAAATTTTTAAAAATTTTTTATTTTGTTAGATTTTTTAAAAAAAGCAACATCATTTTTTGATTTTCATCCACTTTTTTAAAAAATATATAGTTTACAAAAATAAAGCATAAATTTCACTATTTAAAGTTAGCAAAAAATTTTTTATTGTGCTTTTATCGGACTTTTTTGTACCTAAAACTATAAGCAAATGTTAATTTTTTTTGTATTTTATATGCAAAAAAATTACAAAATAAGCGTTTTTTTTTTTTTTTTTCTAAAATTATGACTATATAAAAATAAAAACTTTGTTGTAAAAAAGAACAATATAAGTTAAAAGTTAAAGAAGGGAAAAATGAAAAAACAAACTAGAATTCTAATTTCATTAGGTTCAATTTTTGGCGTAGCAGCCTTAATGCCTATGGCAGCATCATGTACACATACAAATAATGATGAATTAAACAAAAAAATTGAATCTTTAGAAAAGCAATTAAATGAAGCAAAAGCAAATTCTCAAAAAGATCAAGCACAAATTAATGATCTTATGAAGCAATTGCAAGAAACTAAAAATAATTCAAAAACAATTGAAGAAAAAGAAAAATTAGTTAAAAAATTGCAAGAAGATTTAAATAAAATCCAACAAGAAAGAACAGCTAAATATCAAGCAGAATTAAATTCTACAAACAAGGCTATTGTTGAAATTCCTAAGAAATATGAAGAATTAGAACAAAAAAATGAAGATCTTAAAGATCAATTAAGCAGCTTAAAAATGAAGCTAATGACTGCTGAAAGCAAGTTTAAAAGTTCAGGAAGAAAAATAGAAGGCTATTTAAAAACATCAACAGAAAAAGAAAACAAAATTAAAGAATCTAAAACTAAATTAGTTGACCTAAGAAAAGCTTTGGAAGAATTAAACAAAAATTTAGAAGAATTAGAAAAACAAAATTCTGATGGCACAAAAAATAATGAAATATCATCAAAAAAAGAAGAAATTAAATCTAAAAATTCAGAAATTAAGCAAGAAGAAGAAAAGTTTGAAGGTCTTCAAACAGAATTAAAAACTCAAAAAGATAAAATCATTGAAGAAACTAATAAAAAGTCAAAACTTGAAATTGAAGTTGCGGATTTAACAGTAAAAAAAGAAAATATTTCTAAAGAAATTGAAGCTAATCAAAAGGAATTAGATGCGCTAGACAAAGAATATAATGATAGCATTAAAAAGAGCGATGAATTAAGCAATTTACTTTCAAAAGAAAATGATAATTCACCAGCTATCCAAGAAGCAGCTGCAAGACATATTTTAGATTTAAAAGGTGATCTTGAATCTGAATTAAAGAAAGAAAAATTAGATGGAATAATTGCCCCTACCGCTGAACAATCTAAGAAAATTTCTGAAATTTATGGTAAATATATTGAAAAAATTTCAAAAATAAATGACGCTTCACTAACAAGTGATTCTTTAGCATGAAAATATGCCGTAAAATACGATTGAGAAATTGCTAAAGGACACCATGACAATCAACTAAGATTGTTAAACCCTACATTTTATTGAGGAAATGCATCTGTATATCCAATGAATGCATTTACCAATGTGCTTGGAAGCGGAAGTAGGCTACCATTTAAGCAACTATTAGAAAACTTCAAAGAAGCAGTGCAACATAAAGTTGTTATGTCAAAAGTTTTCTCAAAAATGGTAATCAATGCTTTTGTGGGAAGATTATTTCAAACACAACTAACTAACTTTGTAAATGACAATTCTAAAAATGAAATTTCGGTTGTAGAATTAATTAATTCTTCTAATTTGCCAGCAGACAAAAAAGAATTATTAAAATATTATGCAACTACATATTACAATGCTGCAACCAATGGACTGGGTGAAGACATTAAAGAATTAAAACTTTATAAAGAAAATAAAGTTAATGAAAAAGAATTGTCTATTGATACAGAAGATGCTAGTGGCAAAATTGTTAAATTATATGGTTTAGGATTAACTGATAAAGACTTAAATCAAAGAAATGTTGGTTTAGGATTTGCTGAAGGAGATGCTACCGTAAATGGTCAATCGATGTATCGTCAAATTCTAAAGATGGCTACAACTTCTGATTTAACAGATGATCAAGTAAATAATATTGGTTATGAAACAACAAAGAAATCTGCTGAAAACTCAAAGAAAATTGCTAACCAAGCAGCTGATTTAATTGTTGGAAAAGGTAAAAAATGAGAAGCTAAAATTAAATACGATGCCGATGGTATTGGACCAGAAGAAATAAAAGAAGAAACTGTTGTAATTCGTGACGAAAAAGGAAACATTGATATTCCTTCATTTACTAAATGATTAAATGATGAAGAATTCTTCTTTGGACGTGAAGGCAGTGCCTACTGAACAGATACCGTAAAAAATGGTCTTAAAGCAAATTCCGATTTGAATAAATATGTTGCCGAATTGAAAAAATTTCATTATGATCAATTACTAAGTGAAAAAAATAAAGCTACAAAACATGGTTCGATAACAAACGAAGAATTCTATTATGGCGGATTGTCAGCATTTAAAGCATATGAACAATTTAAGAAGACTACTCAAAATTATGGACGTAAATTCTTTGCAAATCCTGTCCCTGATTATGATATTCAAACATATGACTTTTCTAGAAGAGAATTTTCAGGTGTTGGAGCATACAACTCAGGCATTCAAAAATTCATGTTTAATGTCGATCCATACTTCTCATTACCAAAATGATCAGTTACTTCATTTGCAAACCATGAATCAATGATGGGACACCACAACCAATTAATGTATGCCCAAAGATATCTATCATCAGTTGGAGAATTTGGTAAATATAAATTAGGAAATGTATTCCACTACACTTCATACGTTGAAGGTTGAGCTCTATTTATGGAATGATTTGGAATTGAAGCCGGATTCTATGGCACACCAGATTATGACAATAAAGACGGCGATTTATATGCAATGCCAGTTGACTTTTCAACAGCACATGGTATAACAAACTTCTTTACTGCTAAAACAGAAGCAGAAGTTACAGATGACATGATTAAACAAATTAAAGACCTACACAATGGTGTATATTGAAATAAAGTTGCACAAGTTAATAAATATGAAAACCAAGATAAAAAACATGCAATGGATGCTGTAAAATTGGCTAACTTGTTGCAATACCAAGGTGCATTAAACGAAGCTCAATTGCGTAACATGCGTTTAGCATTAGACACTGCTTACCATGGTAAAGGTGTAAAAGGACATGAAGACTTGCCAGCAGGTGCTTCAATCAACCAAGTAAGAGAATTCATGAAGAAGAATTCATCACTAGGAATTGGTGACATAACATCAGAATCAAGACGTTACCTATCATATGTTGGTCAAGCAACCTCATATAACTCAGGTAAGGCAGTTATGATGGATCTATATACAAAAGTTCAAAAGAAACTAGGATTAACAAGAAGAGAATTTGTTGAAAAAGATGATCATAAATATGTAAAAGAATTCTTTGATGCTTTATTACGTAATAGTGCATTGCCAATGGATGCTTTAATTAAATCAGTAAGTGCTAAATACGGCCTAACTGTTGAAAAGAAATAGTTTCAAATTTGGCAATATAGGTAATAAAAATCAGGCCATTAGGCTTGATTTTTATTGTATTAAAAAATTATTTATATTTAAGAGTTATATTAATTTATAATTTATTAAATTAATTAAAAAAGGAGCATAAAATATGCCATCATCAAAATTATCATTGAAAGATACCCAATTTGCTATTGAAAAATTAAAAGATCTGTTTTCACATCAACTTCATAGAACCTTGAATTTGGTCAGGGTTTCAGCGCCATTGTTTGTAAAAACTAAAAGTGGTTTAAATGACGGTTTGAACGGAGAAAAACCAGTTGTATTTTTTGCAGACGAAGTTGAAGATGAATTGCAAATTATTCATTCACTTGCTAAATGAAAGAGAAATGCTTTGAAAAAGTATGAATTTGGATTGTATGAAGGAATATATACAGATATGAATGCTATAAGAAAACAAGAAAAATTAGATTATAAACATTCAATATATGTAGACCAATGAGACTGAGAGTTAATTATAAAAAAAGAAGATAGAAATTTAAAATATTTAAAACATATTGTTAAGTTAATTTATGGAGCATTAAAGAATACTGAAAAATCAATTAATAGAATTTATCCTGTATTGAGTCAAAAGTTAGCTAAAAATATTTATTTTATTAGTTCTAGCCATTTGTATAATCTTTATCCAAACCTAAGTCCCGAAGAACGTGAAGAAGCAATTTGCAAAGAATATGGTTCTGTTTTTATTTATCAAATAGGATACAATTTGCCTGATGGAATTCCACATTCAAAAAGAGCATTCGACTATGATGATTGAATGTTGAATGGGGATTTAATTGTTTATGATTCAGTAAATAAAAAAGCATTGGAAATTAGCAGTATGGGAATTAGAGTTGATAAAGATTCTTTAATTAAACAATCAAATAAAACCGAAGAAGAAATTAAAAAATTGAGTCCATATCATTGTGATTTAATAGAAGGCAAATTGCCATATACGATTGGTGGTGGCTTAGGCCAAAGCAGAATTGCAATGTTTCTATTAGAAAAACATCATATTGGTGAAGTTCAAGCATCTGCATGAGATCAAAAAACCTTGGATGAATCAGCAAAAGAAAACATTATAATTTTATAATTATTAATTTTTAATAATATACTAAACTTTTAGTATAATAATAAAACAAAAAAATACATAGAGAGTTGCCAGTTAACCATATTAAGGCATGCCAACCTACTTAAATAAAGCAAGGTGGATGGTAAGGGATTTATATCTAACATGTACAAAAAAAGATAATAAAAACCTTTCTCTGTGTTAGAAAGGTTTTTTAAATGAAAAAATTATTAACATCAGAAAGTGTAGGGGCAGGTCACCCTGATAAAATATGCGACCAAATTAGTGATGCCATATTAGATAGTTTGTTGACAAATGATCCATATGCAAGAGTAGCTTGCGATGTTTTAGCAAACAACAACATCATTTATATAGGCGGTCAAATAACTACAAAGGCATATTCTGACACAATTAAAGAAGCATGAAAGGTATTAAAACCATTAGGATATGATGAAAATGATTTTAATATAATTAATGGTATTGCCCCACAAAGTGCCGATATTGCTTTGGGTGTCAATAAAGAAGAAGACCATGAATTGGGTGCCGGTGATCAAGGGATTATTTTTGGATATGCAACTAATGAAAATGAATTCTATATGCCTTGACCAATAGTTTTAGCACATGAGCTTCTTAAGCGCGCTGAATTTTTAAGAAGACAAAATCAATTTCCATATGCAAAAAGTGACATGAAAAGCCAAGTGACATTGGAATATGATGATGAAAGCAATAAAATAACTGTTAAAAAAGTTTTAATGTCAATTCAACATGCTGAAAATGCAAATTTGAAAGAATTTAAAGATTTTATAAAGAAAAATATTGTTGATTATGTGTTAAAAGAATTTAATTTTAATTTGGATTATGATTTATTGATTAATCCGACTGGCAGATTTGTAATTGGAGGTCCTGTTGGAGATACTGGACTTACAGGAAGAAAAATAATTGTTGATACATATGGCGGTTTTGCTCACCATGGTGGAGGAGCATTTTCGGGGAAAGATGCTACAAAAATAGATAGGTCTGCTGCTTATATGGCAAGGTATATTGCTAAAAACTTAGTTGCTGCTAAGATAGCAGACAAGATTGAAATTCAATTGTCTTATGCAATAGGCTTGCCACGTCCTCAATCTATTTATATAAATTCATTTAATTCATCACAATATAATGATGAACAAATTGCTGACATTATTGAACATGTATTTGATTTAAGCGTTGAACAAATTATAAAAAAATTAGATTTATTAAAGCCAATATATCTACAAACTGCAACATATGGACATTTTGGACGAAACGACCTTAATTTAAGTTGAGAAAAGCTTGATAGCGTTGATCAAATTAAAGAATATGTTGCTAAAAAATATCAAAATTAAATTAGATTAAAAATTTGCTAACAAAGCAAATTTTTTGAATATTGAATTTAAAAAAAGTTTGCTATTAACAAACTTTTTTTATATGGCAGGGGTTAAAGGAATCGAACCCTCACAAGCAGTTTTGGAGACTGCGGTACTGCCGTTATACTAAACCCCTAGGTCTAATATTTATTATAACAAACATTATATAAATTACATAATTTTTAAGTAATACATTTCTTTTAAAGATCTAAGTTAATTAATTAAATTTCAATGTTTGTAATTAATAAAATATCACTAGAGATAAATTTATCTAGTGACATTTAAATAAGTATTATTTTATTTTTTAATACTGCCTTTATTTAATCTTAATCTATATAAATAATTACCTAGATTAATTAATCCAATAATGATAAATTCAATTCATAAATATGGTGCAATATCGGAGATTTCTTTATATCTTCCTAGATTAGTTTCAGATCCTAGCAATGAAGCAGAAAATAAACCGTATGTAATAAAGTTTCTAGTTATTTTTTCAATTTCAAAAGTCATAAATGTAATTAAATCTAGCTTAATTGTTGGCATTATGAAATTTCTAAAGATATAAAATTTTGAATATCCTTTGATTTTTAGTTCATTTATCTTGTTTGTCGAGATTTTTTTAATGGAGCTCTCCAACATTCTAGAAATAGTAGAAGAACTATGAATTGCAAATGCTATAACAAAAGCAGCTTCTAATTTATTAAACAAATTAGAGATTAATAAAAATAATGAAATTACAGGAATTGATCTTAAAATAGTGTTTCAAATTTTTTCAATTCAATATGAGCGTTTGAATAATTGTCTTGAAAGCAATAGCAGTTTAAAATACGATATAAAATATGTTAATAAAATGCTTAAAAATACCAATGCCCCAAGTTGCAAAAGCATATATAGAAGTCCAAAATTACTGTTTGTTTTTCATCCAAGAAAAACATTTTTTCATTCACCATTAAACAACTCTTTGAAATAGTAATTTCCTTGGGTTGAATAAAATTTTTCTCCCCTTAATGATAAACATGCAAAGATAGTTATTATTAATCCCATTGCAATTGCTATAAAAATTATTATTTTTTTAATAGTAGAATTTTTGGCATATTTTTTTATATTTACTTTTTGAGTTCTTGAATAAAACAACAAATTTGATATTATAAAGTTACAAAATTCAATAAAAATTAAAAATGTTGCTAATATTAGTAGTGGAATTAGAAGCTCATGAAAGTAATTGACATTGATTGAATTTGGATAGATCAATATTCCAATTCCTAAAAAACCAAGTTTTGAAAGAATTGTAGATCAACGAATGTTTGATTCAAAAGCATAAAATATATAATTAAGAATTTTTGGAGATATTTGAGGTCAAATTTCTTTAAAAAATGCAGTGAATCTATTTTGTTTTATTTTTGTTAGTCAATAGAATATCTCAAAATTTGCATTTTCAATTACTTGAGAAAAATATTCGTGTAATCAAAGCCAAGTAAATCAAGAGAAAATCAAATTTATAGCCAACGTTTTATCTGCTGAAATTTGAAATAAATAAATAAAGAATAATTCTGGTAGTAATCTTAAAACTATTATTATGAATTTTATAGGAATTGCTATTCAATATTTATTCATTTTGTAGTTAGAAAAAAAAGCTGTAAATAATGCTAAACATGTCCCAATAATCGTTCCTAAAAAAGCAACCTTAATGCTTTCCCATAAATATTTAATTGATAATAGAAACAAATTTTGACCAGGAATTAATTTGCTAATCAAATGTGGTCTAAAAAAGTCAATTATATTTTGACTAAAAACCCTTCTTCCGTTTGGTGCAAACGAGAAGTCAATAAAATAAATTGACAAAGCAATTAAGACTAAAACAAAAACGAGACCTAAAATTCTTCAAATAATTTTTTTTGGTCCCCTTAACGTTAAATTATCGTATTTTATTTTTTCAAAATAGAAAGATTTTGGAAAAGAAATATTATTCATAACTAATTTATATTGAATACATTTTTATAAGGCAATATAACTTCCTTCATTGGATCATTTATTATCTTGTAACCATTGAATCCAACAGTAGGCCCATATGTATCTTTGCCTTCCTTTCAAACTTCGACCATTGCATTTGCAATTATTTCCCTTAATTCTTTTGGAATATTTGATGATGTAGCAAAAATGTTATATTTTAAAGGTTCGGTAACTGTTAAAAATTCAATTTTTGAATTTTTGTCATCCAATTTATAGATTGCGCTGCCTTTACTATGAGTATATGCAAAAGATCCAAGGTCATCAAAAACAATATGGTATTTAGAAAATGCACCTTTTCCAATATTTTTAATCTTACCTTTGATGTATTTTGTTTCGTTTCCTTGTTTATCTTCTAAAAATGATTTAAATTCATTTCCTTTTAAATTAAAATGTTTTTTAAATAATGCTTCTTGAAGCAAGTATTTTGAACCACTAGAACTACTTCCGTGCATTATTCCAAAATTTCTAAATGTTTTTCAATCTTTTTTATTTCAAGCTTCTTTTATTGCTTTAAGTTCTTCTTGTGTTCCTCAAATAGCAACCAACCCTCTATAATAATCAACTAATTTGTCTTTTTTTGCATAGAATGATTCATAGATTGAACCATTTCATTTATATTCCTTATCATCTCAATTTTCAAAAGGTTTTTTGTTAAATAAATCAAATGCTGATTGAGCTATTTTTCTTAGTGGATCGTCATCTAACCCATTTGAATATTGAGCGTTAAAATCTTGATCAAAAACAAACGCTCTTGTCATTGTTTGCAAAAATGGATGAATATTTGATTTATCTTTTTCTAGATTGTACACCGTTGGTGTTAAACATGCAATATCGGCAGTTCCTTTTTGCAATTCTTTTATAAAATCAACATTATCATCTAAATAATGTAACGTTGCGTTGTTGACTTTATAACCTTTTTTATTTTCATTAATTTTATTAATAACTTCATAAAAGAAATTATCTTTATTGCTTGCTTCACCTCAAGGCTTGTTAATTGAAAATTTTAAATTTTCGTAAGTTTTAGTATTGTTTGAAATTTTATCAACGCATGATGAAGATAAAACTGATGCGCCAACCATTGCAGGCAATACCGCTGCCCCTATAAGCAAATATTTTTTAAATTTTAGCATAAAAAAATCCTCCTAAAAGAGGATGCAAAAAACTAAGACACTCACTACGCTAGTATTAACTAGATCAGCTAATGAGGGTATTTCTCAGCCAAAGGCACCCCTGTTCTTTATAAAAAAATTATATACTTAATTTAATTGCTAATAATTAAAAATATTTTGAATAGTCAGATTCATTAATTAGTTCATATTCATTGAAACCAACATTTGGTCCGTATGTATCTTTTTTTTCTTTTGCTAAATTAATTATTGAATTTGCAAAAGCAAGATAAGCAGATTTTGGTATTGATTTATCAACAACTAAGACATTAAATTTTATTGGATCAGTTACTGTTAATAATTCAATCTTTTTATTTCCATCAGGGTAATAAAAATTATAGTTTATGCTTTTTGATTTGTTTCAATTGTGTGTATATGCAAAAGAAGCAAATTCATCAAAAACAATGTGGTATTTTGACAATGCGCCCTTACCTATGTTTCTGGGTTTTTCAGTAATGTATTTATTAACATTATTTATTTGATCATTTGCAAAAGAAGAAAATTTATTATTTGCTAAATTGAAATGTTTTTTAAATAAATCCTCTTGTGCTATGTATTTTGTTCCACTTGATTTTTTTCCGATTACAATTCCAAAATTTCTAAATGCATTTCAGTCTTTATTTTCTCATGCTTTTTTAATTGATTTAATTTCTGAATCAGTTCCAAAAATCATGATTGACCCGCGTTGATAATTTACATTGACGCCTTCTTTATCATAAAATTTTTCATAAATTTTTCCATTTCATTGATATTCATTATCTGTTCATGATTTATAAGGCTTTTTGTTAAATAAATCATTTGCTATTTTTGCTATTTTTCTTAGCGGATCATTGCCAGAACCATCAACATATTTTTCATCTAATTTATCAAAATAAAAAGCCCTTGTTTTTGTTTGAATTAAAGGAATAACATCATTTTTTAGCAATGAATTTTTTAATAAAGTTGACGTTATAAAAGCCATATTTGCTTTTTTAGCTTTAATAGCAGAGGCAATATCGACATTGTCTAAAATATATGAAACGTTAAAATCAAATTTTAAATTCTTATTATTTTGTTTAATATCTTTAATTAGTTGATTAAAGTATTCATCATTTTTCGAACCATTTCAAGGCTTATTGACAATCATTTTAAAATGCAATAAATCAACATCTTTCTTTATATCACAGCTAATCATCAAAATAGGACTAGTTGAAAGCAAGGAAACTGTCAATGTTGCAATGTTTAAGCATTTATAAAAACTATTTTTCATAAACTAATTATATTAATTTTTACATTTTATTTTAAATGTATAAACTTAAATTTTATATATTATATAATTTAAGCATTAATAATTAATATATATTAAATTTTAAATTTATATATTCATGATTATTAAATTAATTAATAACTTATACAAAAATATAATTTAGAAATTTTATTATAAATATATATATATAAAAATAGAGGCAAAAATGAATTATGAAATAGGAGATATTTTTAAAGCCAAAATAATAAAGGTTTGAAAGAATAATATTATTTTACAAACAAAAGAAGGATGTAAATGCTTTTTGAGTATAAATGAAGTTAGTGATTATTACATTAGCGATTTAAAATTAATGTTTAAAATAAATGATATTAAGGAAGTTCAAGTAATTGAAATAATGCCAAATAATGATTTAGTAGTTTCGTTTAAAAGAATTCACCCCAAGGAATTAAGAAACCCTTTTGAATTTAAACTAGATAGTCAAGATGCAGAATTTGATGGATTATTAGAATTTACTAACAAAGGAATTAATTATGGAAAATAAGCAAATTATTGACATAAATTTAAAAAAAGCAATTAAAGAAAGTGCACCAAACCGTTATTATGAAGCGGTTCAAAAAATCTTGTTAGATATAAAAAACTCAAAGGTTAAAAATTCAAATTATTTAGGTGTATTCAATGTTTTTAAAAATGTAAAGAAATCTGATTATGAAAAAATTCAAGAAATATCAAGTGAATTATTATCAGATGGTATTGAATATTTAGTAATAATAGCAACTCAAACAATAATTAATCAAATTAAGGCGCTTGCTGATTTACATTTTGATTTAAGAAAAGAAAATGAATCAATTAAATTGGTTTATGTTAATGAAAATTTTAATAGTTTAGAAGTTGCTAAATTGCTTATTAAACTTCAAAATAAAAAGTTTGCTATTAATGTAATCTCACAAACTGGCGAATGCTTAGAAACCTTAATAATGTTTAGAGAATTAAAAAACTTATTATATAAAGAGTTAGGCAAGGCAGGAGCTTCTAAATATATCTATGTAACGACAAACAATAATTATGGAAGATTATTTAATGATGCCAAGATAAATCAATATACTCATTTAACAATTTTAGATAATACAGTCGAAAGATTCTTAAGCTATTCACCTGCAATTTTATTGCCAATTGCTTGTATAGGAATTAATATTGAAAAATATTTATCTGGTGCTCATAAGGCTAATGAATTTTTTTTAAATGCACCATTAGAAAAAAACTCAGCAGTTTTATATGCAATTACTAGAAAAATTCTTCATGATAACAATTTTATATTTGAAAATATTTGCTATTTCGAGCAAAATCAAGAATCCTTAGCAAAATTGTGACAAATGCTTTTCAGTGAGACCATTTCATCTATGAACAATAGGATTTATATTGAAACTTGCTTAGGGGGCGTCGATAACAAAACCTTGGCCTCAAATTACACCAACACTCCATTTAAGTGCTTTGATACTTGTTTAAAATTTCAAGAACCTATTATGGACTGCAAAATTTCACAAAATAACGAAAATGAGACAGATGGTTTGAATTATTTAAGCAATTTAACTTATAATAATTTATGTAATCTTGTAATGGAAACATTTATTGAAAACCATGTTAATGTATATAAAATACCTAACATTCAAATCATGATTGACAATTATAACGATAGTACATTGGGTTGAATAATGTCTTTCTTACATCATTCAAGTATTTTATTTGCCTATTTAAATGAACAGAATCCATTTGAAAGAAAGCCTTTGGAATCTTACAATTTTAATTTGGCAAAAAATTTTAAAGAGTTATTAGGAGGCAAAAAAAATGACTAAAATAGGATTAATTGGCGTTGGTGCTGTTGGTAGTTCATATTTATATGCTGCATTAAATAAAAATATAGAAGCAGATTATGTTTTAATTGATAGTTTTCCACAAGTCGCAATTGCGCAAGCGAAAGATTTAAATGATGCTGCTTGTTCAATGGCCAACAATGGTTCAACATTCAAAGCTGGAGATTATTCAGATTTGAAAGATGCTGATATTGTTATTATAACTGCATCAATTAGACCAAAAGAAGGCGTTTTAAAAGATAGAATGGAATTATTGACCGATAATGCAAAATTATTGAGAAAAATCGGCCAAAGCATAAAAGATTCAGGTTTTGATGGTGTTACAATCATTGCCTCAAACCCCGTTGACATTATGGCAACAATTTATCAACAAGTAACCAAGTTTTCTCCAAATAAAGTTATAAGTTCAGGAACTATTCTAGAAACTGCAAGAATGAAAAAATTCCTTTCAGAAAAAATTGGAATTAAAGCACACTCAATTACTGGATTTGTTATTGGTGAACATGGAGCAAGATGTTTAATTCCATTTTCAAAAATAAGAATTGGTTTAGGTTCATTAAAAGATTGATTAGCTAATGGTACTATAACCAATGAATGACTTTCTCAATTAAATGAAATGGTTAAAAAAGAAGCATTTGAAATTATTGCTGGTAAAGGCATTACCAATTATGGTATTGGTGAAAACCTTGCCGAAATTACGCAAGCAATTTTGTATGATAGACAAAGAATTTATTCTCTTGGTGTTCAATTACCAAAGGAATATAAACATGCCGGAGTTTACTTTGGTTTACCAGTAATCTTGGGTAAGAATGGTTATACACACTTGCCAAAAATTAGACTTGACGAAGATGAACAACAACAATTTGATGAATATTCAAAAGAAATTAAAGAAACAGCAATTCAAGTATTAAAAAATTTGGATGTTGAAATTACTATTAAATAAAAATTAATGAGGTCGATACAAGCCTCGCTGAGAAACATTGAGCAGAACACGCTTAATGTTTTTATTTTTACAATATTTTGTTTTGTATTAATACATTCCAAATATAATTTAAATATGAAAAAAATTGAATTCATCAATGTTGATGCAAGTTATTATAAAAAAAGTCCAATAGTTTTAAAGAACATAAATTTTTCTATTGAAGAGGGCGAATTTATAGCGATAATAGGAAAATCCGGCGCTGGAAAATCGACAATTTTCAATGCTTTATTGAAGCAATTGTTTGTAAAAAAAGGCAATGTAAAAATTGATGATATTGATATTTATAGTGCTTCAAAAAAACAATGAAAGGCAATATTAAAAAACATTGGATTTTTAAGCCAAAACAATAATTTTATTGAAAGTTTAAATTGCTATGAAAACATTCTACATTTTTATCCAAAATATAAAAATTTTCTTTTTTCTTGATTTCATGTTTTAAGCAAAACTCAAAAACAAGAAATATATGAATATTTCGTAAAATTCAATATATTTGATAAGTTATTTACAAGAGTCGATGAATTAAGCGGGGGTCAAAGGCAAAGATTGTGGTTGATACTTATTTTATTACAAAAAGTTGACATTATTTTAGCAGACGAACCTACCAATAGTCTTGATATAGCAAACGCAAGAGATGTTTTAGAATTATTGTCTTCAATATCACAAGAATACAAAAAAACAATTTTAGTAAATATTCACGACATTTCATTAATAAAAACTTATTTTAAGAAATACATTTATGTCAAAGATGGGCAGATTATTGAAATTGGTGAAACAAAAAATTTAAATGAATTAAAAATAAAAGATTTATATAATTTTTAATTTTTAAGTTTAGATGAAATTAATTTTGAAATATGTTAAAATACTTTTATAAACTTAAATATATGGAGGTACTATGGAATTACCAAGTTGTGAGCGATATAGCAATTTAACTAAAAATTACATAGTAACTTTTAGTATTTAATTATATTTCGCTCTCCTATAATAAATACCCAAATAAAAAGGAGATAACATGATAGTTAATATAACAAAAAATAAACTCAAAAATTCTTCAAGAAAAGAAAAACAAATTAAGCAAATCAATACAAGGTTAATTGAAGCTTCTAATTGTAGTCAAGAAGAATTATTTTTAAAATATCAAACCTCTCAAAACGGATTTCAAGATGAAGAAAGAATTGAAGCTGCAAGAGAAGAATATGGTTTAAATAAAATAACAAAAAAAGGCGCTGATAATGTTTGAAAGCGTTTATTTAGATCATTTTTTAATTTTTTTAACATCATTTTGTTTGCATTGGCAATTGTTTCTATGATTATTGATTTAATATTGCCTGCATCAAAAGGTAAAAAAATAACATGAATTGATGGAATGACTGTCATCATTGTTTTATTTATGGTTTTTTTAAGTGGAATTATTCACTTCGTTCAAGAACAACGTGGGGCATCAAGCGCTGATAAATTAGTTGAGACTGTTGAAACTACTTCGCTTGTTCAAAGGAATGGTATTATGAAGGAAATTCCAATGGATGAGATTGTAGTAGGTGATATTGTGTATTTAGCAGCTGGAGATATTATTCCGGCGGATGTAAGAATATTAGAAGCAAAAGACTTATTTATTTCTCAATCCTCATTAACCGGAGAAAGCGATGCTATTGAAAAATATAAGAACATCGACGGTTCTAAAGAATTTGAAGCAATAACTGACCGTAGTAATTTAGCTTTTATGGGAACTAATGTTATTTCAGGTTCTGCTAAAACTATTGTAATTGCAACTGGCAATGATACAATTATTGGACAAGTTGCTTCTAAAATCAATGAAAAACCAATACCAACCAACTTTGATAAAGGAATTAAAAAAATTTCAATAATGTTCACTATTATAATGGCTGTTATTGTTCCTATAGTATTTTTAATTTTAGGAATTAAAGGTGTTATAGGTGGAGAAAATCAATGATTAGAAGGATTTTTGTTTGGTATATCAATTGCTGTTGGTTTAACACCAGAAATGCTTCCAATGATAGTGACAGCAAGTTTATCTAAAGGCGCAGTTTCGCTAGGTAAGGCCAAAACAATAATTAAAAATATTAATTCAATTCAAAATTTTGGTTCAATGGACATTTTATGTACAGATAAAACCGGAACATTAACACAAGATGAAGTAATTATGGAACGTCATATGGATGTTACCGGCAAAGAAGATTTTCATGTTTTAAAATATGCTTTTATTAATTCATATTATCAAACAGGATTAAAAAATTTACTTGATAAATCAATAATTAATAAGACTTTTGAAATGGCATCAAAAAACAAAGAACTTGAGGATTTTCAAAGATTTTATGAAAAAATTGACGAAATTCCTTTTGATTTCAAAAGAAAAAGAATGTCAGTTTTAGTTAAATCATTAAAACAAAATAAAGTAACCTTAATTACAAAAGGCGCCGTTGAAGAAATTGTGAGTGTATGTAAAAATATTTACATTGATGGGGAAGTTAAGCCTCTTGATAAAAAAACAATAGATAAGGTTCTAAGAAGAGTTGAAGAATTCAATTCAGAAGGACTAAGAGTTATTGCAATCGCTTCTAAAAAATCAACAATTAATGCAGTTGGAAAAATATCAGTAAATGATGAATGCGATATGACATTAATTGGATATTTAACATTTCTTGATCCTCCTAAAGATTCTGCTGCTGCTGCAATTGAAAAATTGCATGAATATGGAGTTGATGTAAAAATATTAACGGGAGATAGTGCGCTTGTAACAAAAGCAGTATGTGCCCAAGTAGGAATAAAAAATAATAGAATTTTACTAGGCAAAGAAGTTGAAGAATTAAGCGATGCTGAACTTAAAATTGAAGTTGAAAAAGTTCAAATTTTTGCAAAATTAAGCCCTGACCAAAAGGCAAGAATTATTTCAATATTGCGTGATAATGGTCATGTTGTTGGCTATATGGGTGACGGAATTAATGATGCACCCGCTATGAAATCAGCCGATGTTTCAATATCAGTCGATACTGCAGTTGATATTGCAAAAGAATCAGCTAACATAATTCTTTTAGAAAAAGACCTAAACGTTTTGGCTAAAGGAATTGTTGAAGGTAGAAAAACACATGCCAATATTAACAAATACATAAAAATGACTGCATCTTCAAACTTTGGAAATATATTTAGTATTTTAATTGCTTCATTTTTAATTCCTTTTGTTCCATTAAACCCTGTACAAATAATATTATTGAATTTGGTATATGATGTTTGCTGTGCAACAATGCCATGAGACAATGTAGATCCTGAATTTATTCTTAAACCTCGGCAATGAGAGTATAAATCAATTTGAAGATTTATGTTTTGGTTTGGTCCAACGAGTTCAATAGTAGATATTGTTTCATATGTAGTCTTATTCTTTGCAATAATTCCAAATGCGTCATTTATGACTAGTAAGGGAGATTGAGTACAAATAGGAGCTTATAAGAGCTTTGCTTCTTTAAAAGATGAACTAAGTATAGAAAAACAAAAAGCATTTAAAGAACTATTCTGAGCAGGATGATTAGTTGTTTCTATGTATACTCAAACCCTTGTAATTCACTTTTTGCGTACTGACAAAACACCATTTATTAAATCAAATGCAACAACTTCGTTATTTATTTCAACATTAATTGGATGTGCAATAATTAATGCCGTGCCATATATACCTGGAATTAATAAAGGTTTAAGTCTAATGCCTTTGCCAGGAATTTATTATGCTTGATTAGTTTTATTTTTAGGAATATATGTCTTATTAGTTGTTAGTGTTAAGTCAATTTATAAACGTATATATAAAGAATTTTTATAAAAGTGCAACTTGCACTTTTTTTTAATTGCAATTTATTAATATTTTATTTTTAAATAAAATAATGTAAAATTTAACTATAAATAATTAAAGAGAATATATATAAGGATTTAAATGAAAGCAAAAAAAGAAGATAATGTTGTAATTTTTGGCATGGAAAATTCCCAAAAATTAGCACAAGAAATTGGAAAGTATTTAAATAAAGAAATATTGCCAGTTAAAACTACAGTATTTGCAGATGGAGAATGCCTTTTAAAATCAGAAACAACCGTTAGAAATAAGGATGTTTACATTATTTGCAATACCTCAAAACCAGTAAACGATAACATAATGTCATTGCTAATTTTAATCGATTCATTAAGACGTTCATCAGCAAAGAGCATTAATTGCGTTATGACCTACTATGGATATGCAAGACAAGATAGAAAAGCAAGTGGGAGAGATCCAATATCAGCTGCACTTGTTGCTAAGATGTATGAAACAGCGGGTGCTGATAAAATAATTACTATTGACTTGCACAACGCTTCAATTCAAGGATTTTTCAACATTCCTGTTGATGATTTAAGGGGACAATTTATTTTTTCAAATGAATTGCTAAACAGAAAAGAAAAACTAGTAATTGTATCACCAGACCACGGGGGTGCAGTTAGAGCAAGACAATTGTCAGAATTACTAAACAATGAAGAACAAATTGCAATTATTGACAAGCGTCGTACAGGACCTAATAAATGCGAAATTATGGGTGTTTTAGGTGATGTTAAAGATAAAAATGTTTTAATTTATGATGATATTATTGACACAGGTGGAACAATTATTCATGCAGCAGAAGCGTTAAAAGCAAACGGTGCAAAAAATATTATAATTGCAGCTACTCATGGTTTATTTTCAAAAGGGTTTGAAATGTTTGAAAATAACGCAATGATTGATGAAGTTATTATTACTAATTCAATAGATCACAGCCACTTATCAAACTTTAAAAAATTAAGAGAATTATCTTTGGCTCAATTTTTAAGTATGGTAATCAATGCAAACATTGAAAGCAAATCTATAACAGAAGTATATAATGCTTACGGAAAAAGAAAGCAATAATTTAATATTGCAAAGTCTACCGCAATGTAGCAAAGAAGTCTTAAAAAAATTATATGAATATTATCAATTAATAGAACAAGAAAATAGCAAATATAATTTAACAGGTTTCTATAACGAAAAGCTTCTAAAAGAAGCAATAATTGAATCAATTTTAATTTTTTTAGACATTGAAAAAAATATTTGTAATCTAACTAACAAATCTGTACTCGACATTGGCTCGGGCGCAGGATTTCCTATCCTTCCATATTTCATATATAAGCAAGATTTTTCTTTAACAATTTATGAACCCCAATCAAAAAGAATAAATTTTTTAAATTTGGTTAAAAATGAGTTGAAATTGGAAAATATTGATATAAAAAAAATTCGTGCTGAAGATTCAAATCAAATAGAATGTTTTGATTTTATTAGTGCAAGAGCGGTGAGCGAATTAAAAAATTTATTAGAAATTTCACACCATCTTTTAAAAATTAATGGAATTGCTTGCTTTTTAAAATCAAATAAATATCAGCAAGAAATAGCTAATTCAAACTTTATAGTTAACAAATTAAATATTAATTTAAAAACAAGAATTTTGCCAATATATTTCAATATTGAAAATGTTTTAATTTTTCACCAAAAATTAATAAAAACAGCCTCAGGATTTCCTAGAAAATGATCTTTAATTATTAAAAATAATCTAAAAAATAACTAATAATTAACAAAAAACATCATTTTTAAGCCATTTTTTGGTCTAAAAGTGCTGTTTTTTTGTTATTTCAGATTTAAACATTTATAATATACACATATTTTTATATTTTTAATATATTAAAAAATTATATTTTTTAAACTGGAGAAGAAATATGAGAAGACTTTTTAAAGAGGTTTTCAAATCATTGGCAAGAAATAAAGTTACCTTGATTTGTTTAACAATTTTAATTTTCTTAACAACATTTTTATTTACTTTGTTAAATGATGTTACTACTAGCTATTCATCTACGATTAATTCGTATGAAAAAGTTTCAAAATTGCATGATGCAACTGTTGATTTTGACGTTAACCCTTCAGGTGTGATACCAAAATCAGGTTATAACCAAATAGGATCTGATAATCAATCAATTGTTGATAAACCTGTTGTTTTTGAGTCTTCTAATAATGGAAGTGATATTTCATATTCAATAGATCTACCAAAAGATCAAAGAAATTATGTAGGTTTAAAAAATACTTTTAATAATTTAAATTATGATAATGAAAACCATTTTATAAATACTTATGATTTATTAAATTTATTATATTCTAGCAAGGAATCTATAAGTGATGTAGACGTTGAAATTTTAAAATCCAACCCTGATTTTTCTAAAATTAGGAATTTTAGTTTTTCGGGTCATGATAGGGAATTTAAACTTTATGTAAAAGATAACAAAGGAAATATAAAACCATTAACTAAAAGATATAATTTGACAAAAAATGATGACATTACTTTTTTAAATGAAGTTAGATTAAAAAATATAGCTTCTATTGCATATGGTCCAAGAGGCTCGCTAAACGGTCAAAAAGTAGTTGATTATTTATACAATCCCTCTCCATTATTTCTAAATGTTAAAACTAAACAAGCATCATTTGATACTAAAGATTATGAAGCATGAAAAAACAGCGGTTCATTGCACACTATTGATGGTAAAGATGTAATGAAGATGCTTGGTTTTAAAGAAATTTCAGAAAACCATTATGAATTTGATGCATCTCTTTATAATAAAAACTCTGATTTAAAAATCGAAAATTCGGATTTTACAAGTCAAAAATCAAAATTTATTAATGAAGACTTTAATATTTCAAGAACTTTTAAACTTCAAAATTTTTTAAGCAATAAAAGTATTGAAAAAGATGTTAATGAATTTACAAAACTAGCAGCAAATAAAATATATCAAATTCCAAATGAATGAATAAAATCTACCGAGGTTTTAACAACATATAATTGATATAGATTTGCATTAAATTGAAATGAAAAGAGTGACGAATATAGCTCAAATTGAAAAGGATCATATTTCAAATACATTGCCAAATTAAAAGAAAGTGACCCAAATGTTTATAAAAATATTCAATATTTTTCATATTGAAATAAGACGATTAAAACAATTTATAAATTAAATTCGTCTTCTTTGAAACAAGAAAAAACTACAACATTGCCAATTGAACAACAAGATTTATTGCAAACTTTTAAAAGCAGTTGAAATGGTGGATTTAATAATTCCAAAATTCCTGCTATAAAAGAAAACATTTCTAAAGAACACCGTTGAAACATTCAACAAATTGAGTATTCTAAATCCGGTGATAAATTAATTACAGAAGACCAATTTAAAGCAATATCAGATCCTAATAATCTAAAAAAATATCAAGAATTTATTAGAAAAGGGTCTGTTTCATATGCTAGAAATGCCTTAGTTAACGAAATAAAAAATAATGTTGGAGAAGAAAACTTAGGAATTAGACAAACTCTAACTGTAGAATCCGTTGATGAAAAAACTACTAAGAAAAACGTTTTTCACTTTGTTAATGCAGGCGATGGAAACCAAAAAATTTATGGCGTAAAAAATAACGTTGGTAAATTATATAACGAAACTCTAAATCCTACATTACTAAATTCTTCTGTATCAGATAAAAATGTTAATGAATTTATTTTGAAACCCGATCCAAACGATCCAATGATCAAAAAAATTCCACCAGTTTATACAAAACAAATAATTAAATATATTTTTGAGCAATGAACGCCGTCTATTAATTATTTCAATGCAGATATCAGATTTCTAAAATATTATGATTTCCTACCAAATACAAAAATACCTTATGAAATCGATGGAAAAATATTGATGTTAACTGTTGCTAATGATGAACCAAAGACCGTTGGTTCTTCAATAGTTGGTGCAGTTGCAAGAATTAGTGATGAAAAATACATTTTATTAAAATATTCAACTATTGATGGATTTAGTGATAAAAAAGTTTGAAATAGAGTTGATGTTAATGGGAAGGCATATTTAACATCTCAAGAACTTTATGAATACATGATTAGAAATAATTATAGTATTAGAGGAGAAATTGGTCCAAATGGTTGAGCAGTTGCTGATAAGGAGTTTAAAAACTCATTTAGTTTGCCTATAAGTTTTGGGGCAATAAACAACAATTTAACCAACGAAATTATTCAAAATAAAACAATAAATGGTTTAGTTAATGTTATTAGAGATGCTTTATTCAAAAGCGAAATTATTAACATGTTCAATAAAAATGATTTATTAAGAATCATGGACGCAGCAAAACAAAGTGTTGTGGATAATGATTTCCATACATTGCTAAATATTGGCAAGGTAAATGGCACGATTTTACAAAAAGTTCTTTTAGATATTTTGAAATATATTATCAGACCGGTAGATAGAGGCAATAGCAATAATTTAAATATTAATAATGTTAATGTTAATGCTTTTGTTCAAAATGTATTCATTGGAATAACAAACTATTTAGAAAAAATGTATATGAATTCAGGAACCAATGAAAATGAACGAAATCAATATTTAATGCAACAAGTTTACAATATAAGTAAATTATTAAATCTTGATAATCTATATTTGATTCCTTCTTTGAAATTAAGTTTATTTGACATAATTAATTTAGTTAAAAATAAATCAACAATTTTTGAAGTATTGAGAAATGTTATTCGCTCTGTTGATTTTGAAAAATTTTCTTTAATTATTCAAGATTGATTTGAAAAACACCCATACAAACCTTTTACTAGTGTTGATGATACATATTGAATATTATCATCGGAAAGAATTTTAATAAGTTTCTTAAAATCTATTGATGTTTACAAATTAAAATCAACATTGTCTGAATTGATTGATAATATTGACTTTAATGGCTTTTTAAATCCAGAATCACCTAATAGTTTGTATTCAAAATGAATTAATGCAAATAGAGAAGCTAATAATTTTATAGACCAACAAACAAAAGATGGAATTAAGGAATTTTTTAGAAAATTAAACGGCGCAACAAAAGCAGGCCAAGAATATGATAATTTTAAACAAGGATTAAAAAATATAATAGCTAATTTTGATCTTGATAGATTTATTCAAATCTTGGAGCAACTAGTTAAACATGAACATTATCCAATTGTTGCAAATAATAAAATTTATAAAGATTTCAACACAGAAAGTTTAACTAGCTCAGATTATTTAACATCATTTTTTGGTGCAATAAGTTCAAACCTAGATGGAAAAATAAATAGCGGAAAAATTTCCCAAATTCAAGAATCCGTTATTCAAATGTTTAATTTTTCAAATAAGACAAAGAGAATTTTAGGTAAATTGAATATAACTATTCCTGATTATGACAATAATAAAATTACTTTGTTTGATTTAATAAACATGTCAAAATTTTCATTCCCTCAATCTCAAAAGCAAACAAATGTATTGACTAATATTCCAATAAATCCTTTTGATGTTGATGATATTAAAAAAATATTATTAAAGGCAAAAGATGCAAAAATAAATAACAAAAAGTTGAAATTAACTCAAAACGAATTTGATGTATTAAAAAACAATGTTTTAGTTACCAAAGACGAATTTAATGACCTTGATTTAATAATTTCAAAATTAACTAAATATCATGAATATATAGACAAACTTGTAACATCAAACTCTCTATATAAGCAAAGCGGTATAAATTCAGCAGTTGAATTAAATGATTTAAAATCTTATTTAGATGTTGCATATTATTCAGCTTCATTTAATAATGTAGCGCCTGAACATGCAAAAGATTTGGAAATTTTAAAAACTATTCATTCATTAATAAAAGACAATTTAGCAAAATTAATGTTGAATAATGATCCACAAAATGTTGCTTCTAATGTCTTATCTCTATATTCATTATGAATTAAACTTGCATATCAACTAAGCCAAATTGCAGATATTCAAGAAAATATTGTTATTGATCCAACAACTAATAAGAGAATAATTGAACGAAAAGTTACAAAATATTTAGATTACAAGCAAATTAAAGAGATATTGTTAGGTCTTTACAACATAGGAATATCAAAGGAAATTAAAGATATAGTATTAAATTACAAAAAAGTAATTAACCCAATTCCTAGTCTTGGAATTTTAGGCTCGGACGATGACTATTCTGCTAAATTATTTAAAATGCCTTTTGCTCACGCGCATACAGCAAAAGCAACAAAACAAATTATGGATTTAATGAATAATTCAGCAGTATTTAAAAATTTATTTGACCAATTATCTAAAAATCATGTTTCTAATAAGGGCATTGAAGCAATTAAAGAGATATTAAAAAATAATATGAATGAAATAACCTACAATTTTGGTTATATGGCCTCTTCAAATCAAATGCCAACTCATTATCTTCAAGCCTTAAAATTATTTTTACAATCATTTATTAACGTCAATGATCAAAATCAAAAAATTAAACCGTTAATAAATGATGAATATACCTTTAGCTTAGTATATAAGGATGCAATTGCAGCTTCAAAAACCGCCTCAATAATTTCGTTGTTAAACGTACCAAGAAATATTCTAAATGGTTTCAATATTTTAAGTTTCCCACAAATATTGTTATACTACGTATTAAGTCCAAACCCAGATAGTGGAAACATTGCTTATATAATCAAGAAATTATTATCAAACATTGACGAAACTAATGCAACAATGTTGAAAAAACAAATCGAAGGTGCAACTCAAAAATTCAATTTTGTTGAAAATGTTGTTACTTCAAAAAGCGATAGCAGAATTGATTTAGATATTTCTAAATTCAATTATATGTTTAACCATTTATTAAAAACACCCGATAACAAAGATATTAGCTTTTTTGGAATAAATATTACCAAAACTGTTAAGGAAGTATTTTCAAAAATAATAGAACCAAGCACAGTTTATAATTTAATTGCATATTCCGAAGCTGCTTCATATTTAGCCAAGGTAAATTATGGATATTTAAACAAAAATAAAAAAGAAGTATACAAAGGCGATATTTCGAAATATTTAAATAATCCATTTGAAATGCAACAATTTATTGCTTCATTAGATGATAAATATAAAATTAAAGTAAATACCCAAGAATATTTGATAACAGGTATTGATAGCACCGCTGATTATTTATACCCTGTAATTAATGAAGAAAACTTACAAGTTGATACAAAAACTCAATCTGTTGTTTATGTTAATTCAAGAGGTTTTGACAGAATTAGATCGGCATATCCTACATTTGCCTTAAAGAGTTATGCATTAGTAAAATCTCCTGTTGACAAAAAAGGAAACTATTTAGCTGGCAAAGATCCTAAAAACTTAAAGAAAGAACTTCAAAGAATTGTTTCATCAATTTCTCCAAATTCAAAAAATAAAGTATTTTTAAAAGATGAACCTGATGCAATCAACCCTGAACGTTACATCAGAGTAAAAACAATAAGAACATTAGTAACATCAATTAAAAATGCAACACTTTATTTAATAACAATTTTGGCAATATTAGTAATTTTGATTGTTTACTTTATTATCAAAAGATATATTGAAGCAAGAAATAAGGTTGTTGGAATATTAAGAGCTCAAGGATATAAAACATCAGAAATCGCTTTATCATTCTGTGCTTTTGGCTGAATTCCAACTATTGTCGGTGGAATCTTTGGTTATATTGTGGGATTTGCCTTACAAAAACCTGCAATGTCAATATTATCTTCTTATTGAACGTTAGAGAACAATATTATTCCATTTAATATATTATTAATATTAGCAGTAGTTATTATTCCATTGATTGTTGTTTCACTAGTTATTTATATAATTACTAGAGTTATTGTAAGAAATAAACCTACAGAATTAATGAGTGGGTTAACTGAAGTTAGTGTTGGTAATTTTGCCCAAAGAGTTTCTGCTATGTTTAGAAAAATGCCAGTTAAAGCAAGATTTATTGCCTCGATGGCATTGAATAATTTCTGAAAAATGTTCTCGTTATTCTTAGCATTTTCAACGACTTCATTAATTTCTATGTTCTTCTTATCTTCAAATAACGTGTTTAATAAAACTATTTCAAAGACATATAAAAATAGGCTATATAAATATAAATTAAATCTTGAAAGTCCAACAACAGAAGGTGGTCCTTATGTTACATACAATCAAAACGATATAAATGATTTATTGTATGTTCCTAATGATCTTGCAGGTGATTCATCAACCAATGGTAGTCAACTAGATTATGATAATCCTAATTTCTTAAGACCTGGAGCTTCATTTAATACTGATGTAATTCAAAGAAAATTTGCGCCTACTGTCATTACAAAATCATCGCTTGATTTATTAATGGATTTATCAGTTGAATTAAGTCCTTGAGATATAACTTATGCCAACATGCCTGAAACACAAAGGGCAAGAGTAAACCAAATATTTAACCGCGTAAGTTCAATGATGCAATCAACTCAAAACTTAATAAATTTACGTAGATTGAAAAATGGTGGAGATTATAGAATAATAGATGAAGAAGATGTAAAAGATCCAACAAAAATAATTGCTGTAAAAGATATTAAAAAATTCTTTGATGACTATAATGCTAAACGTCCAGAAGATTTATCAAATAGAACAAGTTACTTCTTGTTTAGCGCTGGTAATTATTCAGAAGCAGCATCAGGAAATAGAAAACAATTTAGATTTGTTGAATGAGTTGCAGAAGATGAAATTTATTTAAAACCTGCCAAAGTAAGTACGGCAAAATTCAGACAAGAATATCGTAATTTCTTAGTAAATGCTTATAGAAAAATAAATGGTATAGATTTCTATGTTTCATTTGGTGGAGTTTATTGAAACGATACAACCAACGAAAAATACACATATGCTTCAGTAACTCTAAATGGAAAAGAAACTAAAATTTATGGATATTATAATGATAGTAAATTCATGAAATTGCAAGATAGTCGGGGCAATAATTTAACAAAATTATTACAAGACTATAATTACAATTTTGATAGTAATGACCCAATTCCTGTTGTTGTAAATGAAGTAACAGCAAGAAGCTATAGATTAAAAGTTAATTCCGTATTTGATGCCAAAATATTAAATCACGTTGATAGATTTGCATATCAAGCATTAATGCAAAAAAGCCCAAGAGTCGATTATAAGTTTAAAGTAATTGGCATATCAGATACTTATATTAACTCTGAAATTAGTACAAGGAAGGATATTTTAGACCACATTTTAGGCTATGATACACTTTCAAAAAGATTGAAAGATGCAAGAAAATATGAATTACAAAAAGCAATTAGTTTACACCCTGATTTAAAAGATGAATATATTAAAAAATTCAATAAAAAATATGATGCATTTAATGGTATTTTGTCAATTGATAAAGTTCCTGTTCAAACTATTGATACATTAACAACTTATTCAGCAACAGGATTCTGAGGTGCAGCAAGTTCATATGATGTTGCCGAAGCAAATGACAACAGCGCTTGAGATTTCTTTAAACGCATGTTTATAAGCAATCCAAAATTAAAATATATTTCTGTATATGAACATAATATTCAATCATATAATGAAGCACATCCTCAGGCAAAATTAGATTATAAAACTCAATTAAAGAAATTACTTGGCAATCTAAACGATGAAAACATACAAGAAATAATAGACTCAGATAGCCCATTAGAAAGTTATAAAATCTTAGTAAGAGAAACATTAACTAAATTCTATGGCACACAAGCATCTTCAATATATGGCAAGAATATAATGTATGGTGCATCATTTGATGTTAATAGTAAAGACATTGAAGCTGGATTTATTGAAGGAATTTCTTCAACAGTTAATACCATATTGCTGGCATTTATAATAATTTCATTGATAATTTCAATAGTTATATTAATTGTTATTACTAATATAATGATTGCTTCAAACGGAAGATCAATTGCTACATTTTCTATATTAGGATATACAAATAAAGAAAAAATTCTATTATTCTTCTTTAATTTTGTACCTGCAATTGTATTTGCTTGCCTACTAATGATTCCTGCAACTCTTGCAATAATAGCAATATTTAACTCGTTTATGATGGTAACTAGCCAGATTGTATTACCTTTGGTTTTACATATTTCAACAGTAATATTAAGTGCATTAATTTGTTTGGCAGTATTTATAGCAACATCAATTGCAACATGAAATAGTTTAAATAAAATAAAAGCAGTAGATGCTTTGAAGGGAAAATAAAATGGCAAAAGAAATAAAAGAAAACAAAAGAGAAATTAAAGCTAAAACAAATAAAATTTCTAAGAATAAAAATTTTGTTGATGAACAAACATTGCAAGATTTGAACTTGATAAATATTTCTAAGCAAAAAAAGCCATTTGAAATTAAAGACGAAGGCATTGCAATTAAGGTTTTAGATAATGCAACTTTAAAGAAATATAGACTTGCTAATGACAAACCAAGAAAAAAAGACGAGTATGCTAAATTGCAAAATTCTAACGATAACATTGTTGAAGTTGATAATATTAAAAAAACATATTTATCCGGCAATGTAGCAACTGAAGTTTTAAAAGGAATAACTTTTTCAATTAAAAAAGGAGAAATTGTTGTTCTATATGGAAAGTCTGGGTCAGGTAAATCAACATTATTAAACATAATTAGTGCTCTTGACCGGCCTACCTCTGGTAATGTAATTGTAAATAACATAAATTTGCCTTATTTGTCTGATGCAAAGCAAACATTATTTAGAAGAGAAAACATTTCGTTCATTTTTCAAAATTATAATTTACTTCAAAATTTGAATAGTTATGACAATGTTGAAACTGGTTCATATTTACAAAGAGATAAAAATAAGCGTTTAAATATTAAAAAATTATTTGAAGATTTTGATCTTTCTGAATGTATGTATAAATATCCTTCTCAAATGTCTGGTGGTCAACAACAAAGAGTGTCAATTTTAAGAGCTATTGCAAAAAATTCCGAAATTCTTGTAGCCGATGAACCAACAGGAGCATTGGATGAAAAAACAGGAATTATCGTATTGAAAAATTTGCAACAAATCAATTTAAAATATGGCACAACCATTATCATTGTTTCCCACGACCCTGACGTTGCCCAAATTGCTGATAAAGTTATATACTTGGAGTTGGGATTAATTAAAGAAGTAAAACTTCAAGAAAGAAAATGATTAATCGATAGAGAAAGTCAATTTTAAAAAAGTAAGAAGTAGAAACTTCCTACTTTTTTATTTGCTTATTTTTTAAAAAACAAAGACATTTCAATACACATTAGAAATTCTAAAATTTCTTCAATAAAAAGTAATTGTGAACTCTCTTTTATAAAAAATTAGCTAAATATTTTTTTATATTCAATGGGGTTAATATATTCCATCTTTCTTTGTGGAACGGAATGTTCAAAATATTCAACTTCATAAACGTTTTTTAGATATTGGTCAAATTCAACTAAAACATCAACTTCAATATTGTTTATAATTACTTTTTTTGTTTCAAATTTAATATTTGGCAATCAATATTTCAATGAATCTTTTTTAATTATCGGACTTGAGATCAAAAAACCTTGGTGATCATTTTTTATTAATAAATTAGCAACTTCTTTGTATGTAATTGGCTTATAAAAGATTGATAGAAAATGAGATTTAATAATATTATTTTTTGTTTTTCAATCGTTGCTATTTGTCATTGTTAAATAGTGGCCAATAAACGATCTAGCTTGATTGCGATGTTTTAAATATTTCTTTATATTGGCAATGTTTGTTGGATAAATTAAGTTAATATTCAAAAACGGTTGGTTTTCAAATATATTTTTGTTATCATCAACAAATTTTATTTGTAAGTCGTGATACAAAGAATGCAATGTATTATCTAAAACTCTATTAGGACAAGCATTTTTTAAGATTTCATAATCTTGATATTTCATCATTATTTCATGGTGATCTAAATTATTCCAAGAATGTTCTTTTGACATAGCGCCATACAAGCTCAATTTATCTAAACTATAAAAAAGATTAAGATTTTTACAAATTTCAATAAATTCAAGCAATATTCTATCCTTATTTAAAAGTAATTTATTCATGTTTTAAATTATAAAATAATACTGGTTAAATATCCATAAATAAAGAAAAATAACCAAAAATAGTATAATTATTTAATATTAAATAATAGAAAGGTTTACTATGTCAAATCAAAATCAACCCAAAACAACCGAACAAAAGGCTAAGCGTAAAAAAATTATTTGAGGTGCTTTTTGAGGCACAGCAATAGCAACCGCAGTTGCTGCAGGAATTGGCGTTCCGTTAGCACAAGCTAATCATTCCTTACCTAAGCCTTCACCTTTATTAAAAGATTCTTCTTCAATTTTATCAATAACCGGGCCAGATGGTCAAAGGTTAAATTTGAACTATGGTGATATCAATAAAATCCATGAAATAGCAAATTCATCAAAACATGCTGCTGAAGGTGTTGAAAAGCAACTAATTAAATACCTTTATGAAAAAGAATATGAAGGTTCATTGTGATATGAAGCTGTTTATAATGCTGATAAGGCAGAAAAAGATATTAAAAAATTAGCACTAAAACCAATCGAAGAAGTTAAAAAAGAAATAACAAAAGAAATTCAAGATCTTGAAAAGAAATATCAAGAACAATTTGGTCTACAAAAAAATTGAGAAGAAAAATTCTTACAAGAACTTGCAACTGATAGATATGGAAAAGCAAAGTCAAAAGAAGAAGCAATTGAATACCTTCTAGCACAAAAATTAAATAGATATGCATTTAATAGATATACAACCGAAGTAAATAGTGATTTTACTTATAGTGAATTAAAAAATGGAATTATTGCAAACAAAGACGTTTATTACACATATCAAGGCAAAAGAGTTGACATTGCTAAGAAGGGTGAAAAAATTACTCTTCCTTTTGCTATAGAAAATAAAAATTATGTTTTGCCAAAATCTGATGATAAATCGTTAAAAATTGGAACAAAAGATGAAGTTAAAATTCCGATGTTTGTTACAAAATCTTTTGTTAAAGAATATCGCAATCCTTTAAAATTCATTAAAAATTGAATCGAAAGAAAGCAAGCAATAACATCTAATTTAAATTTATTGGCACATCCAGATCCAAAAGATGCTTCAAATCCATGAGTCGTAACAAAGGCAGAAATTATTAAATTATTAAGTTTTTCTGCTTATTTAAATGAAAGCGATGATAAGGTTTCGATTAAACAAGGTATTGATGCCATTTCAACATTTAAGGGTATATCTTCGCTTCTTGAAACAAATGAAATTACTAAAAAGCAAGAAATTGCAGCCAAAAATGATAGCAACCTTTTGAGATATGTTTCAAGTGATAGCAAGTCAGCTGATAAATATGGTTTCGACGGCTTTAAAAGTGTATTGAATAGTTTAAAAGAAAAAGATCCTAATAAGTATATGAATCTTCTTTCGATCTTAATGGGAGATGCTAACAAAGATAAAAGCATTTTTAAAGTTGAAGATAAAAAAGATTTGTTTACAAAATTAAAAGAAAACTTCAAAAAGATCTTTGGCGATGCCACATTTATTGATCATGAAAAGAAAACAAAGAAATTTGCCGATATTTTTAATGAAGGAACTGAAAGTGTTGACAAAGAAAACTTCTCTGAAAAATACACTAGATACAATGCAGCTATTGAAAAATTTATCAATGATTTAAGTGAAAAAGATTTTAATAAATCTTTTGGTTTGGCATTTCGAGATGCATTTAGTGATGAAGCAAGTGGGTATAAGGTTTCAACATTAATTAAAAGTAATGGAAATTACATTCAAGTCAATGAAAGTGGCATTTTGATTCAAAATGTATTTTCATTAGACAAAGAAGAAGTTGTAACTAGATTGATAACAAATGATTTGTCAATACTATCTAAGGCCAACCACTCAGATACATTAAATACCAAATTGTTTAATTTAGATTCAATATTTTCTGAAATTTTAACTCGTGACTATATGGTTAATGATTTATTACAACAAGATAATTTTAAAAATTATATTAAATCAAAAGAATATTTAAGTCTTGAAGGAACAAAACGTAAATTCAATGATCAAGATATTTTAAATGCAATCAACTATGAAAAATTAATTCGCGAAACAAGTAAATACGTTTTAATTAATGGTAAAGCAAACGAAATAAAACAATTTATAATTAAAAAATTTAATAGTAATTTATACAAAGATTATGTGTTCAAGAACAATAAGTTTATTCTATCACCACATGAAGACAAAGAGATCTTATCTTATTTATTCACAACAATTGTAAATTACATAAATACTAAAAATTAAAAGGAGATACAATGACTAAAAAAATTAGATTATTAACAGCTATTGCAATGCCACTTGCGGTTCTTCCTTTGATTGCTAGTTCATGTAAAAAAGAAAAGGAAGATTCTCAACAAAATTCAGGGTACCAAAAACGTGTTTTAAAAGATTCATTAACAAAAAACAGGGTTTTAACTTGACTTACTGATATATACATTTCAGAATTTTATAAAAATGAAATTGAAAGCTATGCTAAAGATTCTAAAGATAAAGACAAGATTGAATATATTGTCTCAAATTTCAACAATTCAGCGCTAACAAAAGATCTTTATCAATTATTCAAATATTATGCAACTAATAGAGTTGCTTCCGATCCTCAATTCTTTTGAAATTTAAAATCATTGTTTATCAATGCAAAGATTGACACAACTAACTATAATCCTGCTGCATTTTCAATACCAAATGAACAAGAATTTAAATTTATTTTTAAACACTCAAATCAAATCGCGGCAAACATTAGATTAGAACTTCAAAAAATGTTACTTGCTAAACTTTATTTATTAAAAAATAGACCAGAACTTAAAAAAATAGCAAATGATAGCAATGGTCTAGACAAAGCACAAGTTGCATTACACAACAAAATGTCTAAAAAAGATGCTCCTATTAATGAAAAAGAATTATACGAAGCATTGAATTTCGCAGGTGATTCATTGTATTTAATGAAATATCTAGTTGAAAATCCGATTATTGAAAATTGAGAATTTAATGATAAGCGCGATATGAATTTAAGATGACCAAAATCATATATAAATTCAATTGAAGGATTTAATAAACTAGCTTCTTACAATCCTTCAACTAAACCAGAATATGGTCACAATGAAGCGGCTAAAAACCCAGAACAATTGATTAATAGTGGTTCAATGGAAGGCGAAGTATTAAAATCATTATTGGCATATAAAGGCATAGTTAAAAATTCAAATACGTCAGGTGATTTAGGTGGCAATTTAGATAGTATAAAGAAAGATTTAAGTTCAGTATATGGATTTGTAGATCCATATAGCAAAAAAGTTTATAGTCAAGAAAGCTTTTTACTTGCAAAAATTCTTGCCCAAGAAATAAATCATCCAAAGGCAAAAGCAACCGAAACATTGCAATCTAAAGTTTCAAAAGGTGAATTAAAATCGTTTGATTACAAAGATTACGAATTTGAAGGTTTAACAAAAGATAGCAAAGATAATTATCAATATACAAAGACAATAATTCTTGATAACAAGCAATATACATTGAGATTTAGCCAAAAAGGTTCAATATCATTTGATGGAAACTTTTTAACAATTCCTATGAATTTAACAGTTGATGGTTTAGGAAAAAGAAATTTCTATGAATTCAATGCTAAACTAGAATACAATAAAAATACAAAGAAATTTGAATCAATAAGTCAAAATGTTGCATACAATTTAAAACAAAATCCTCAAAAAATAAATGTTACAAAAGACAATTCAATTACTGCCCAATATGTAGTTAAAATTTCACCATTATATTTAACTAAGAAAGTTAAAGATTATAACGGCAAAGAAGTTACAAAACAAGTTTTAACATTTGACGAAACCCCATGAGCAACAAAAGAAAAACAAGAAATTATTGCAAATAATATAGTGACTGCTAATTTTGAGTCATTATATAAAACTGCAGTTAAATATATTAATGAACTAGGGTTTAAATTAAATGTTTCAGAAACAAACAAATCTGTTTATGATATATTAAAAGTTGAAGGTCTAGTATAATATGCATGATGATATTTTTGAAAAAATAATAACAAGAGAAATCCCAGCAAAAATAATTTATGAAGATGAAAAATTTATTGCCTTTGAAGATATTAAACCAGTAGATAAAGGCCATTTTTTAGTAACAGTAAAGAACCACGCCACAAATTTATATGATATTGATGACCAAGCATTGTCATCACTAATATTAAAGGCTAGAGAACTTGCTTTAAAAAGAGTTAAGGAATTAGGAGCAACTGGATTTAATTTAATAATAAATAATAATCTTTCAGCAGATCAAACAGTATTTAGAATTCATGTTCATATAATACCAAGATATTAATAATGATTAAAAAAATAACAAGGCTTGCGTGCAATAATAGCAAGCCTTTTTTATTATTTAAAATTATTGAAAAAAACGATTTATTTAGTTTTTAAATTATAAATTTTTGTGATTAATTTATTATAGATGTTCATGGGCTTTTATGCTAAAAATCATCTATATATTTATTATTTATTTTGTTCTAAAAAAAATTAAAAAATAAAGAAATCACATTTAATTAACCAATAAGTTCAAAAAAATCTCTTTGGATGGAGAAAACCGTTTTTTGTTTAATTAATAAGGACTATCAAAATAAATATAAAGTAAGAGTTTAAGTTTTTGGTGCTAAATTACAATAATATTTGTATTTTATGTTAAAATATATAAGCAATTTAACAAAATGGCGTTTGTGGCGAAGTGGTTTAACGCTCCGGGTTGTGGCTCCGGCATACGTGGGTTCGATCCCCATCAAACGCCCCATTTTTTTTTATTAATTTTTTAATCATTTATTTATCTTATTTTTTAAAAAAATATATTCAACATTCTTAATATTTAAAATTAATTTATTAATGCATAATTAAAAAAGCTAAATAATATTTAAATTATTTAGCAAACTATCATTAAATAAATATGTTTTTTGCTTAAGCTGGCCCTGTATTATATGGGGCGTTTTTTTATTTATTTTTTAAAAAAAAATATTGAAAACCAAAAATGCATCAGTAACAAGTGATATAGCTATATTATCTTTGAATAATTTGGAAGTTAGAAAGAAAAGTGGAGAGAACAATGAAATATATGGTTAACAAAATAAATCCTTTATTTTCTGTTTATTCAAAAGACTGTATAATTGATAAAAATAGTAATTTAATTTCATTTAACCTAACAAATGTACAACAATTAAACCCTACCATTGCCGCTAAAATTTTCTTTGAAGAATTAGATTTTGATATTGTTAAAAAACATTACAACTTTTAGATAAATTTTTGCTCTTAGTAAAAGACCAATATTCAATTTTGACAATTAAAAATAGTGCCCATTAGTAGCACTATTTTTTGTATTTTTAATTTATATTATTTTGCTGAGATTTCTTTTAATTGGTCTTTTCAAGCTTCTTGTACTCTTGCTCATTCTGATTTCATTCCATTGAATCAAGTAGTGGTTATTTCTTTAAATGATTCTAGTTCTGCTAGAGTAAAACCTTCTTGAGTTGAAGTAACTGTGGTGAATTCATCAATTTGACGGCTTTTGTCTAATAAGTCATCTGCAAAATTTTTTAGTTGTTCTTTGAATGATACATCTATTTTAAATTTCTTTTCTAATTCAGCAATTGTTTTGTTTACGGTTTTTGAAAGTTCAAAGGCTTCATTATTGATTTTTTTAAGTTCTTCAACACCATTTTTAATTTTTTGATTTTCTTCTGCTAATTTTTTATCATCTTCAGCTTTAATTTCAGCTAATTCTTTTGATCAAGCTTTTTTAACTTCTTCTCATTCTGA
>QWCD01000017.1_pt1 | contig 77854 bp, 62 predicted proteins | sample 1972461 | NCBI WGS metagenome assembly QWCD01 (sample SAMN09866717, study PRJNA288562) | Human vaginal metagenome isolate term4_vaginal, whole genome shotgun... | isolation source: vagina | host: Homo sapiens | place: USA: California | reverse complement strand
TAATAAATTTTGTAATAAAATAATATCAGATAAGACATAAAAACCAATTAAAATTAAGGGACTTTATGTCGGGACTTTGTTTGGGACTTTCTTTTTTTTAAAAGTGACAACATTTCAATATGATAAGTTTGAGGAAACATATCATAAGGTATTAGTCTTTCGATTCTATACCCTTTTTCTTCAAAATATTTTAAATCCCTAATCATTGTATGAGGATTGCAACTCATATAAATTACACTATTGCATTTTTCTAGCATGTTAATTTCTTTATTTGTTAAACCTGTTCTTGGTGGGTCAAATATAACTATCGATTTTTCAAAATATTCTGCTTCTTTTTTATTAAAAAAGTCTTGTGCTGAACTATTTGTTATATCCACTAGTTTTGGATTAATCAAATTTTGGTTTATGTTAATTTTTGCACACTCACATGCTGATTTATTTATTTCAATTAATTCAAGTTGAGAGTCATTGCCACAAACAGATATTCCAATGCTACCAACACCTGAATAAACATCAATTATTTTTGTTGAATTTTCTTGATCTATGAATTTTTTAATTTGATTATATATTAAACTAGTTTGTTCTTCATTTACTTGAAAAAAAGAATCATTATTCACATTGAATATTTTATTGTTTATATTAAATTGTTGGGGCATTGATTTGTACAAAGAAGTGAATATATCTTTAGATTCTTGAGTGTGCTGGCATTGTATTGAAATTATATTGGGTTTTAATAAGAAAATCAAATTATTTTTCAATAAATCAAAACCTTTTTTATTTGGATTTTCAATAATAAAAATAACTTCAATATTATGGCTTCAATTACTATGCCTCAATGTAATTTGTCTAAGTTTAAGCTCTTTAATTCAATTATCTTTTGATAAAATTTGTTGTTTTAGGGCGCTAATAAGTTCCTTGTAATATTTATCAAGTTCATCATGACAAAGAGGAAGCGAATTTTGAATAACTAGTTTGTTGCTGTTTTTTTTATAGAAACCAATATAAATATTATTGTTTTTATAATTCACATGTAAGGTTATTTTATTTCTGTAATTTAATATTTTTGGACTAGGTTGAATTTGTTCAATGTTTTGAAATCCAATATTTCTTTTTATTAAATTATTAACAATTTCTTGTTTGAATTTTAATTGATCTTCGTAACTTAAAACCATCAATGGCGCTGCACCACTTTCAAACAATTCTTTCTCAACAATTTCAACTCTTTTACTTGATTTATTTATCAAATTAACTGTACGTCCATAAGCAATTTTTGAATTTGATTTATAAATTATTACTTCTGCTTCTTCGTCAGGTAAGAGATTTTCAACAAAAAGTGTTTGTTTATCACTTCTTACAACCCCATAGCCTTCATAACTTAGTTCTGTTGCTTTCACAACTATTTTGTCATTTATTTTATACATATTATTTTCCTAAACAAAATTTGCTAAATATATTATCTAGTAGGGCTTCATTATCGTGCTTTTTATTTAGTATTTCACTCAATGACCCTCAAGCTTCGTTTATATCTAAAATAACCACCTCAGGGCCTAAACCTTGACTTAGTGATTCTAGTGCAGTATTGATAGAAATCTTCGCTTGCTTCAATAATGAAAGTTTTCTATTATTAAAAATTATTTGAGGGTCATCTAAATCAATATTCAAGTAATTTTTTACTAACGCATTTTTTAATTCTCATAGACTATTTTCTTTGCTTGAGATTAAAACCATGTTCTTAGGATATTGATCTTTATTTAAAAGATCTTGCTTATTCATTACTGGGATATATACCTTACCTTTTGAGAGTTCTTTAATTATTTGATCTTCTTCATTTTCTTTAATAAATGGTTCGTGCATATGAATTACAATTTTGGCTTCTTTTATTGCATTTTTAGATCTTTCGATACCTATTGATTCAACAAGATCTTTTGTTTGTCTTATACCGGCTGTATCAATTAAATTAAATAAAAAACCATTAATCTGAAATTCACCTTCCACCACATCTCTTGTTGTTCCGGGTATATTTGTTACTATTGCTTTTTGTAAACCAATTAAAGAATTTAAAAGTGATGATTTACCAGTGTTGGGTCTTCCTACTATTGCAACATTGATTCCTTTATAAATATCGCAAGCATTTTCTGATTTATTAATTATAGAATCTAATTTTCTATTAAATTTTGATAATTGACTTGTTAAGGTGTTAGCATCCATTTCTTTTACATCGTTATAATCAGAATAATCAATATTAATTTCGATTAATGAAATTATAGTAAGCAGTTCGTTAATTAAATTTTCAATAATTAAATTGTCCTTAGAATTAAATTGAGAAATAGCAATTTCTGCTTGCTTATTTGTTTTTGCATGAATTAAGCTATTTATCGCTTCTGCTTTATCTAACGAAATTTTTCCGTTTAAAAATGCTCGCCTTGTAAATTCTCCTCTGTTTGCCAACCTTGCACCATTAGCAATTAATAGATTAAGTATTTTGTTTGTTACAACAATTCCACCATGAGCATTTATTTCAACAGTATTTTCTCCGGTATAATTTTTATTACCAATAAATCAATTAACTAATACCTCATCAACAATTTTCCCTGTTATATTATCAATGATATTTCCGTAAGTAATTGTCTTATCTTTTCCGACTTTACCACTAAAAACTTTTTTAACGATTTCAATCGAATCTTCACCAGATAATCTAATAATAGATATTGCTTGATTTACGTTACCTGAAGAAATAGCGACTATTGTATCTTGAATATTATTTTTCATATTTTAATTATATATTAAATAATATATAAAAATGTTTTTGTTTAATGTTAGGTGTTATTGGTTTGCTTTGTTAAATTAATAAATATAATAAGCTATGTTTATAATGTTAACAATTTAAAAAACAACTAAAATTAAAAAGAAATTTCGAAAAAATTTATTAACATTTTAATCACACAATTAAAAAAATAAAAGTAATTTTTTGCAATGATATAATTTAAATATGTTTAATAAAAAGAAAACAAGCAAGAAAAAACAAATAAAAAAAGAAAAAGAACAAAGCGATATTGTGATGTTCGAAGATTTTGATTCAAATGAAAAATGTGAAGGCGATCAAAAAAATATTGAAATCCAAGAAACTGTGGAATTAAATTATTGAGAAGATAGCTCTATTGAAGATTTTTGCGATATTAACCTTGATGAATTAAAGAAAAAATAAATGAAAATAGGAATAATAGCTGAATTTAACCCATTTCACAATGGGCATATTTATTTGATTAATAAAATTAAAGAAATCTTCGAAGATCCTGAAATAATTGTTGCATTATCTTGCGATTATGTTCAACGTGGTGAAATAGCGTGTTTACCTTTTGAGGTTAGAAAAAACATTGCACTTGAATATGGGGCGACAAAAGTTGTTGAATTAGACTTTTTTGCATCTACACAAGCGGCTCATATTTTTGCTAAAAAATCAATAGATTTGTTAATAAAAGAAGGTATTGATTATTTGGTTTTTGGGGTTTCTGACACTGATGATATAAAAAAATATTTAAATGCAGCAAACGTAATAAAGAAAAATTTTGATCAATATAACAAAGATGTAAGAATGAATTTAAAAACAGGAAAATCATATGTTTTGAGTTGTTTCTTGTCGCTAGAAAAATTAATAGGTGTTGAAAATATACCACAAGATATTTTGGGGTTTGAATATACCAAATACATAGTTTTTAATAATTTGTCAGTAAAACCGTTTTGCATAAAAAGAACAGCTCCACACAATTCATTAATAGCAAATAATAATTATGCTTCGGCAACAATGATACGAAAAATGTTAGAAAAAGGCGAAGATGTTTCAATGTTCACACCAATAAACATTCCTAAAAATTTTTCAAAAATTGAAGATAAATATATTGAATTTAAACAAAGGGTACAAAATTATTCTAAAGAAGAACTAGCAAATATAGCATTAGTATCTGAAGGAATGGAAAATCTTTTTAAAAAAAATATTGAAATAGCAAAAAATTATAATGAATTTGTTGATTTATGTACTTCAAAAAGATATACAAATAGTAGAATTAAACGAGTGATGTTGTATGTTCTTTTAGGAATAAAGAAAGAAGATTTATGTTAATTAAAAAAGCAACCGTGCAGTTGCTTTTTTTGTGTTTAGAATTATCAAATTTTTACTCTTTTTTCAGGTGGCAAATACATTGGGTCGCCTTTTTTGACATCGAAAGTTGTATAAAAATCATCAGAGTTTTGTATTTGAACATTTGTTCTTAATTTGGCAGGAGCGTGACAATCAATAGTTAACAATAATGATTGTAATTCTGGACGGTATTTTGTTCTTCAAATTGTTGCAAAATTTATATAAAAATCTTTAGGGTTATAATCTTTTTCTAATTTTGCTGCTGCTAAAGCACACGATAATCCACCAGCATCTGCTATATTTTCTGAAACGGTTAATGTACCGTTACATTTACCAACAGATGTTTCTCTACCTTCAAATAAATTAATCATTTCTTTTGTCTTGATTTCAAAAGCTTTTTTATCTTCTTCTGTTCATCAGCTAATCATATTTCCTTTTTCATCGAAATTTGCTCCGTTATTGTCAAATCCGTGTGATATTTCATGAGCAATAACAGCACCAATTCCACCAAAATTTGATGAAGAGGATTGATCTGCGCTAAAGAAAGGTTTTTGCAAAATTGCAGCAGGGAATACTATTACATTTTTTGAAGGATTATAATAGGCATTAACCATAGCAGGCGACATATGTCAAAGGTTTTTGTCTTCTGTTTTTCCGTATTCGGATAAGATGTGTTCTGCTAAAATTCTATTAAATTTTAAAACATTTTCAAATAAATCATTGTATCCATCAAATTCTTCAACTATTAAATATTTATAGTGATCTTGAATTTTTTCAGGAAAGCCAACATAAACGCCGATTGAGTTAAGTTTTGTTATTGCTTTTTCTTTTGTTTGTTTACTTAACCAAGAGTTTTTTGTTAGTTGTTCTTTATAAACGCCTATCATGCTTTTTATCATGTGTTCAACCGTTTGCTTGTTTTTTAATCCGAAATAGGTTTTACCATAGTAAGTTCCAAAAGGAATATCAAAAAAATGTTTTGCTTGTTTAATTTGATATTTTTCTTTTGATTCAATTTTTTTGTTTCCGTTTATTGCTAAATTAAATTCAGAAGCAATTTGAATTGTTGAATAATCAAAATAAGGTGCATAGGTTAATATTGCATCAATAATTAAACTTGCTTTATAATATTCAAAATTTTCTTCATTGGTTAAAGACTTTGCAATGTTTATAGAATTTGGATCAATAGCATTTATTTCATCAGGGAAACATTTAATTAATTGTCTTAATATATTTTCTATGTTTATTGTTTTAATGCTTTGGGCTAATTCTTTTGTTGAAATAGTGTTGCAAATTTTAACCATATCAAAATAGAATTCTGAATCTCTTAAAAATGAAGAAGTTAATTCATCTCATTTTAAAGCATTTTCAATGATTAAATTGTTTTTAGATTCGTTTTTGTCGATCTTATTTAAAAGTTTTAAAACCATATTTTTTCAAACATTAATAAATTTTTCTTTTTTAACAGGATCGGTATAAAAACTTTTGTCTGGTAGAATTGTAGAGTTTACATCTAAATAAAGAGTTTGAACATCGCTGTTTTTAAAATCTGTTGAAACTGAAAAAATTAAAGGGGTGTTTAAACTAGATAATTTCAATTCCAAAAAATTGTTTTCAACATCTTTTCAAGAATTTAAAGAGTTAATTTTTGAAAGCAATTTGTTAATTGGTTTTAATTGTGCTTGATAACGTAATTTTCAGTTTTTGGTTAAGCTGTAAAATCTTACTAATTGATTGATAATAGGGTCGTTTGGAATTGTTGAAGCATCTTCACTTCATGTGTTTAATATTTTTTTAGTTAATGTAGTAATATTTTTATCTAATTGTGCAAAGCAACCTATAGAGCTTTTAGAATCAGGGATTTTATGGCTATCTACCCACTTTTTATTTACTGCATCAAAGAAATCTATTGGAATAAGTTTTTTGTTCATGTTTTGTCCTTTTTTGTTTTGAATTTTTTAATAATTTTATATTAAAACGCTAATTGGTCGTATATAAAATAATCGATGTGTGTTTATAAAATAATTTCCTGTATGTTTTGTAGTCTAATTTTTCAAAAATAACTTTAATACCTAGATTTTTTACATTATCTAATAAGGTATTTAGATATAAAACAATGTTAGGTTCGGTTAATCTAGAGGTTAGTTCTTCATCTATTCAAATGAATTTAACTCAAGGGGATACCAGAGAAATTATTGTTGAATCAATATCCTTAATTTCTAGACAAAAATTGAGTTTTGTTCCTTGTAGTTTAAAAATTTTTTGGGATATGTCTTTTATTCTTTCTGCTGATAATAATTTTATTGATTGAATAAATGTTGGAAATTCAACCCCGATTTTTTTAATAACGTTTATATCTAATGTTTCAAATATTGAATCACTAATTTTTAATATTGCATTTTTAGGATGTAGTTCACCAATTTTTTCATAAAAGACATTATAAAATAATCTAGTTATGTCTAAAAATTCTAGGTAATAGTCATAATCTTTGTTTAATTTTAATGAATTAAAAATCTTAGGAAGTCCAAACCTTCTAAGTTCGGTTTTATCGCCAATTGCATTTTTTAGCGAAATATTTTTTAGTGAAATAGAGAAATTGTTTCTTAGATTATAAATAATGTTTTCATATGTTAAACAAAATTTTTGAAAGTTTTGCTCGGTTCAAATATTGCTTGGGATTTTTTGAAAGTTATATGCATTTTTTTCAAATGTTTCTAATTTTAAATAATCAAAGAATGTAAATACGTTATCCAATGTTTTTTTATTCATTATATACGAATCAAATCAACAAAGTTTAAAATAAAGTTTGTTGTATAGTTTTGCAATATCAATGAATTTTTGTGCAAGAAATTTTGCTTTCTCAATACCTAATTTATCATGATTAAACAAAATGCAAAGAACATTTCATTCATATACAACTTCTAAGCCATTAATATTGTGTTGTTTTCCTAAATCTTTAAACAGATCTAAAAAAGCATTTATATCAGTAATGTGTTTCTTGTTTAAAAAGAAAAACAAGCCTTCATAATTTTCAATGGTTGGAATATAAGACAAATCATGAATTTCTTTATTGAAAACATTATCCATTTTAATGTCAATGTCTCTTCATGTAAATGTTCCAATAATTTCATCATTTACAACATTGTTAAACTCAATATCTACTTTTGAAAAATAGTTAGATCATGATTCTTCTGCTATCTTTGTTTTTAGTTTAAAGAAGTTTTTTTTCTTTATATTATCTAGTAATAGGCGCTTATCACCTGAATCAAAAATATTTAAGAAGTTATTTAGTTTTGCCCATTGTCCATCTATACTTAAAATCTTTCATAAATATTTAGGTATTTTGTTAATTGAATTTATATCGCCTTCGATTTTTATTCTGTTTTTTGTGCTATCTATTTTAAATACAAAAAATCCTGTTTGTGCATTTATCTTCTTTTGTCTAATAATAACGTAATATATCGTTAATACGGTTGATACGGCCAAGAATAAAATTATTAGAAAGATTCATATTGCTATGTATTTATACATTTTAACTATTTAGGCTTTCATCATCTTCGTATTTTTTAATTGAATGGTGGGTTTTTGATAATTTGCGAATCTTTTTATCATTTTCAAATTTAACTTCAATAACGTTGTCAACCATATCTATAATCAACCCTTTTCCATATGTGTTGTGAATAATATAATCACCGACTATTAAATCGTTATTTCTTGTTTCTTGCTCTGCTGCAATTGAGAAGTTGTTGGCAATCTTTATTGTTCTAATTTCGTTTATTCCTGCTTCAGACAAGAATCTACTTTTTCTATTTATACCATTTCTACCAACTGAGAAAGAAAGCATTAATCTTTTTTTAGCACGAGTCATTGCTACATAAGCCAAACGCCTTTCTTCCTCTAATCCTTCTATGTTTTCTTTGAAGTTTTTTGAATTTAAAAAAGTAAAATCGTCTTGTGGAGAAATCGATATGGCCCTCTTTAGTGGGAAGATGTTTTCTGCTAAGCAAGCAACAAATACATAATCAAATTCAAGCCCTTTTGAGTTGTGAACAGTCATTAGTGAAACGAAACTTGCGGCATCATCTTCAACATCTCTATCTGTTATTAGAGTTATTTCTTGCAAATATTCATCAATAGAACCTTGTGGGTTTTTCTTTTCTCATTCAGCAATGGCTTCAATTAAACTATTGAAGTTGTCGATTTTATTTTCATACTCTTCTTCTGAATTTTTAATTTCATCAAAGTATTTTATTTTATTCACTATTAATTCTTTTATGGTTAAGTGAATTGCGTTTGTTTGAATTGCTCTTCTGGCTCATCTGATTTCATTGATAAAGTTTGCTAAATTCTTTAATGTATCGCCGGAAATATGTAATTCTTTTTGAATTTGGTTAAAGTGAGTTTCTAGATATTCAAAAAGTCCTAAGTTGTATTTTTTAGAAGCAGAAAGAAGTTTTTCAATTGTAACATTCCCTATTTTACGAGAAGGCTTATTAATTATTCTTAATAACGAAATTTCACTTCCATCATGAATAACTCTTAAATATGCTAGGGCATCTTTTACTTCTTCTCTTTGATAAAATTTAATAGAGCCAAATAATTTATATATTGTATTTTCTTTGATTAAAGCTTCTTCAATTGCTCTTGAACAACTATTGGTTCTATATAAAATAGCAATATTTTTTAATTGAACTCGATTTCTTTTTAATTCGGAAATTTTTGTTGCTATTCATCTAGCTTCTGCTTCGTCATTAAAGCCACAATAAAACTCAATATCTTCGCCTTCTTCGTTTTCAGTGAATAATTTCTTTTCTAACCTAAGTTTATTATGCGAAATTAAGTTGTTAGCTGCTCTTAAGATAGTTTTGGTTGATCTGTAATTTTCTTCAAGTTTTACTGTAACTGAATTCGGGTAATCCTTATCAAAATTCATAATAATGTTTATGTCAGCATTTCTTCAAGAATAAATTGTTTGATCTGGATCACCAACAATGGTTAAATGTTCATTTGCAAGTTTTTGCATTATTCTATATTGCAAAATGCTAGTATCTTGAAATTCATCTATTAAAATATAATCAAATCTCTTTTTTCATCTTTCGGCTACAAAACTGAATTTTGGTTCATAAAATAATTTGTATACAAACACCAACAAATCATCAAAATCAAGGGAGTGAGATCTTTCAAGGTGTAATTGGTAGCGTTCGTAAATTTTTTCTTTTATTGCCTTGATTTTTTCATCTTGTGTTTCTTGTGAATCTGAGTCTTCATTAAAATGTTCGTTATTATCGTTAATTGAGTTGTTTAAATATTCGATTGAATTCTTTTTGTTTTGAATAAATGAAATTATTGAAGAGAATGTAAATTCTGTTGGTGAAATATCAAGTTCTGAATAAACAATTTTTAATATTTCTTTTTGGTCTAATTCATCAAGAATTTGAAAATCGTTTTCATATCCAAAGTTATATATTTCTTTTCTCAATATTTTTGCACACATTGCATGGAATGTTGAAATATAAGGAGAAAGATTGCTAGGGTTATCTTCTGCAAGTAGATTAAATACCCTTTGTTTCATTTCATTTGCAGCCTTATTAGAAAAAGTTAGTGCCAAAATACGATTAGGTAGAACACCTAATTTTTGGATTAAATAAGCAATCTTATATGTTAAAACTCTAGTTTTTCCTGAACCAGCACCAGCAATAATTCTTAAAGGTCCTTCGTTATATATAACGGCACTTTTTTGCTGTTCGTTTAAATCTTTTAAATCAATCATTTTATTCCCCTTTTATGCGCAAATTTTATTATAAAATTATATCACAAAAGTGCAATATAAAAAAGCAACACCCCCTCTGTGGTGTGCATATTTCAATTATAATTAACCAAAATTTAAATATTTGTTTTTTGCTATTTGTAATCAATTTTTGGTAATTCTCTAACAATGGGTTTTATAATCAAATTATTAATATTGTTTTCTTCAATATCTTCATATTTTTTAGCTCAAACTGTATAGGATCCGGAAAATTTATCATTTAAACCAATTCTATCCCCCTTAGCATTGCTTAAAATAAATAAGAATTCTAAAAATGTGGCTAATGCCGAAAGCACACTAGGAATTGAAAGAAAAGCCTTTTGAAGTTGATCTAGAGGTTTTGTTTGAGAAAGATTTGCTGCTTGTTCAAAAGTTTGAGGAGATATAAAAACCATAAATAAAGCAAAAATTATCATTCATATAAAACTAAATAACCTTTGCCTATCAAAAATAACCTTGCTAAATTTTGATTTATTGTTTTGCTGTTTGATTATTTTTAGTCTGCAAATAAACAAACCCAAAGTATAACCTTTGGTAAAAATTGGAATGATTATTCAAATTATATTTTGGACTAAAATTATCATTATTATTCAAAGATAATAAGATCAATAATTATAAAATTTTGCTTCCTTGTAGTTAAATATTGCAAACGAAGAACCAATTAAAAAACCAATGAATACCAAGAAATCTATCAAAGTGGCAGCAAGTCTTATTCAAAAATTAGCTTTAATATTTATTTTTATCATATTATTTTTTTAAAAATAAGTGATCATTTTTTACTATTTGGTATTAATTCAAAAAGTTGTTGAATACGGTTTTTTTCTAAAAAATCATTGATAATTTTGCTATTTTTTCATTCTTCAATGTTTTCACTTATCAATGATTCTAAATGTTTTTTAAGGTTTTTTAAGGTTAGATAGTTTTTTGTGTTTGATTTAAATTGACATTGGCCTAAAAAACCTGCGAAACAATATGCTATGTTTAAAAATTTTGCAAGATAATAATAACTTTCTGAAAAAGGAGTTGTAAATTCATGCATAGAATACTCAGACTCTATGTCTTTTCAAGATTCTAATAAAGATTTAATGCTTCACAATAGAACATCATAATTTCAATCAATTACTTGAATATCTTTTGTTAAAAGAATTTTGTTTGCATTAATTAAAGTCTTAAAAAGTATATTGGGTGAATATTGCTCGCTAAGGTGTTTATTATTGTGTTGATTTGTTGCATCAATAAGTAAAGAAGTTTTTGCAATAAAATTGTACATAAAAGGAATTATTTTAGCAACATTTTCTTCTTCAATATGAATATTTATTTCTTTATTTTGTTTAGGATATTTGTTGAAATTCATTCAAGATATACCCTTTGTATATGCGTCAAAACTTATAATATCAACATCTTTAAATTCTAATAAAAGTTTATTTATTTTTGAAATAAAATCATACTCAATTTCAATATATGAATACATAATAAATGTGTATTTTGTTTTTGTAATGTTTAAGCAACTACTAATTATTGAATCAATGTGTTGGTGATTTGTATTGATTATTATTTGAAGTCTATTTGAGAAAAAGGTTTTGGCTTTTTCTAATTCATAAAGTTCTGATTCAGAAGGCTTATCTATAGCGATTACTAAATTAAAATTTTGTTGTTTTTGTTTATACAAATTTTTTAATATCTCATTAATTGTTAGAGTTGGATGATATATAGGTATTAATATTGTTAAATTATTTTCTTGCATAGAAACCTACATTTTAATTGAGCCGGCAACACGAGGAAAAGGAATAACGTCTCTTATGTTGCTTGTGCCAGTAACATACATTACAAGTCTTTCAAAGCCCAAACCAAAACCACTACTTTGGGCGTAACCAAATCTTCTTAAGTCTAAGTATCATTGTAATGTTTCTTGAGTGATTTTTAGTTCATTGATTCTATCAACAAGCTTTTGATATCTATTTTCACGTTGACTTCCTCCTACTAATTCGCCAATACCTGGTACCAGTAAGTCAAAGGCAGCGACTGTTTTGCCATCATCATTTTGATACATATAAAAAGCCTTTATGTCTTTTGGATAATTAATAACTGCAACAGGGCCTTTTATGATGTTTTCAGCAAGGAATTTTTCGTGTTCTGAAGCTAAGTCCATTCCGAAAAAGATATCTTTTTCTTCAAATTTATCTACATAGTTCTTAAGATTTTCAACAACATCTTTATATTCAATTATTGTTAATTTTTTATTGATAAAGTTGTTTAATGATTCGATTAATTTATTGTTTTGTAATGAATCCAAAAATTTCATTTCTTCGGGATAGTTTTTTAATGTATTTGCAATAACATTCTTTAACATATCGTCTGTAATTTCAATGATACCTTTTAAATCACAAAAAGCCACTTCTGGTTCCATCATTCAAAATTCTGCTAGATGACGCGAAGTGTGAGAATTTTCGGCTCTAAATGTTGGCCCGAATGTATAAACTTTTTTAAATCCTTCAGCATATGATTCGGCGTGCAATTGTCCGGTTACCCCTAGAAATGCTTTTTGTTTGAAAAAATAATCTTTGCTTTCATCGTCAACAAGTAGAGTTTCTCCTGCTCCTTCACCATCGTTTGATGTGATTATTGGAGATGAAAGATTCAAAAAGCCTTTAGATTGGAAATATTTATGAATTTCAAACATAAGAGAGTTTCTGATTAACATAATTGCTCTAAATAAACTTGTTCTATGTCTTAATTGAGGAATTTCTCTTAAAAAATCAAGAGATGTTTCTTTCTTTTGGATTGGAAAATCTTCTTGTGGATTGTTTATGTATAAAAATTTTGAGACACTTAGTTCAAATGGTTGCATTGCTTCTGGCGTTAAGTGTAATTTACCTATTACACTAACTGCTGAACCCATGGCAATTTCAGAGATTTCTTTCTTTGATGCTAGTTCTCCCTTAACAACTAATTGCATGTTAGCAATTGTACTACCATCATTAATTGTAATAAAACGAATTTTATCGTTTCCACGGTTTGAAATAATTCAGCCTTCAATTGTAAGTTCAACATTTTCTTGTAACTGGCTTATTTGCTTATATAATTGCTTTATGTTCATGACGTTTTTTCCTTTCAATTTTTAATTTATACTAAAAATTATATATTATTTAAATTTTGTAAATCTTATTAAACATTTATGAATAGATCTTTTAGTTTTAGGACTTGGTTTTTTCATAATAATAAGTAATTATTTTTGTTCTTAAATTATTGTCAATAATTGGATATGAGAAAACTTGGTAATTGTTATTTGATTCGGGTTGATCGAATATTGATATTGCCACTTTATTTGAACCAAAATATCATTTTTTAATAAAATCATAAATTATTTTTTCGGTCGGAGTATATGATACATAATCAAAATTAGATATGCTTCCTATTTCGCTATTTGCAAAAGCATCAGACATGAGATCATCAAATAAGAAAGCTTCATTATGGTCTTGATAATTGTTCCTTCAAATTAAAAACCACTCATAATTTTCTTGAATAGTCGGATCTTTTAAAAATTCTCTAAATTTTTTACTATTTCATTCTTCAAAACTAGTTGATTTTTCGTTTATATTGAAAAATTCTTTATTTTTTAAAAATTCTTGAATTAACTTATTTTTTAAAGTTTTGTCAATATTATGTATAGTTTCAAAAAATGAGGCTTCAGCAGATTGTTTTAATTGTTTTGTCATGTTGTTTTTAAATTGATTAAAAAATATTTTTTCAATATTTTGAATATTATTTTTGTGTTTATCAATATTTATAACATGATCTCTTATGGCTTTTAAAAAAGTTGTTGTTTCTTTTTTTGAAAGGCTTTTTGAAATTATTCAATTATCCATTAGCATATATGTGTTTTTAGGTCTAATAAACCTTATTAAACCACTTTCAACTGATTGAAAATTATCTTCAGAATAGAATGCATCCAATGCATCACCGTTGTACATTATTGATGCATCAGATCTAGAAGTTTTTGGTTCAATTAGATGATTTAATAATTCAAGACCATCGCCACTAAAGTAATGCTTCTTATTGTTTTTTATATCATTTCCGGTAGAATTTTTAACAAAATTTATAAATGAATCAATAGCTAATTTATAGTTTGATTCATTAAAATCAAAAATTTTGTTGTCACCGATTTTTTTAGTAAAAATTTTTTCTCAATTTTCTCCAGAGTTAAACGCACCTATCATCATGTTATCTAAATAAGCATGAGTTCAACCAAAATGTGTGTAATTGTTTTTACTTAGAATTTGCAAGATTTCATTTCAAGAAAAAATCTTGTTGTTTTTATTTAGTTTTTCTATAGCGTTGTTTATATTTAAATTTGGTCTAGTCTTTGGATTTATATTGTAAGCTATACCTTTATCTTGGGTAAAATAAGGAATGATATAATCATAAAAATGATCCCAAACCTCTTTGCTGTTATTGTTTAATTTGTCTCTAAATGCTATAGGTTTGCCTTCGCTATTTTTCTTTATTTCGAAGTTTTTATATTTATTAGATTTATCAGATTCTAAAATATTTAAAATCAGAGCATCAAATCTTAAAATATGCTCTCTAACATTTGGGGTATATAGAAATTGTCTTTCTTTTCAATCTTTGTATTTTTCACCATAAACTAGACTAAAATCTATTTTTTGAATCTTCCTATCTAAAATAAGTTGAGCAGCTTGAAAGTCACTTCCAATTCCAGCAATAGCCTTATCTTGTAATAATGCTTGAGTAAACTCGCTAATTTCTTTAAATTCTTTGAAATTGTATTTTGATTTTAATTTATTAATAATGGTTGGAGCTAAATAAGATTCATAGTTATAGATGCTAGGTCTATATTGATTAGTTGATTTTATAACTAAAAAAGCAAGGAATAAAGCAATAAAAATCAAGGGTAAAAATATTAAACTAATAGCTTTTAAAATTCGTGATCTCAATTTATAAAATTACCTCCTATATTATTTTTTTATTGAAGAAATATTGATTGATGATATTTTTTTATGTGAAAATTGTGAAGATTTAATGGCTACATATATTGTATTGGCCATTAAAACTACTAGTAATGATATTCCACCTATAGCTAACGATCATGCTTGAAATTGGCCTTCATATAATTGAGTACCCAAAGTTTCTGTATTTGAAACAATTCTAGTAATAATGAAATCATCAAAAGAAAGGGTCATTGTGATTACAAATGTAAATCCTATTGAACCTAACATATAAACAAAATAAGTTTTAAATCAGGTTTTAAATTTTGAATAACCTAGATCTTGGCTAGCTTCAAAGATATTTTTTGAAAATTTATCACTTTTTGGCAACATAATTAATATTCCATAAGGAAGAGTCATTACTGTATGTGAAATTATTGCTCTAAAAAATCCTTCGTTGGTTGCTTTTAGTGTGGTAAAAAATATAAGATTTAAAACAATTGCTAACGTTAAACCAGTAATAACATCCGGATTAATTAAAGGAATATTTGATGTTGATTGTACATATGCTCTAACTGTTTTGTTTTTATGCCTTCAAAGTGCAAAAACCGTCATCAATGAAAGCAATATAACAAAAATAGATGTTGAAATTCCTAGTAAAAAAGAATTTACAAATGCAAGTCAATGTGATTTTGAAAAAAGTTCCACATATGCTTCATAAGAAGTTCTATTTCATGAGGTTACAGAAAATATTCCCTTGTCAGAAGGTGCGTTGAAGCTATATATTGTTCCAAAAATGATTGGAATATATAAACAAGCAAGAATTATTAATACATAAGAATACTTCAAAAATTTTTTAAATTTATTCATATATTCCTCCTTGCTTTCTTTTTGAAATTAAATAAGGTATACCATAAATAATTCCATATATTGTTAATAAAACAGCCAAAGTGATAATAACTAATGTAGAGGCATTTGCTAAGTCGTAAGGGTTTGCTGTATTAGCAAACTGATTTATAAGATTTCCTATAAGCTGCTTTTGACTACCATTTGGCAACAATTTATCTGAAAGAATTATTGATGTTGCTGACATCATAAGAACAACTCCAAAACCGCTTAATATAGCCTTCATGCAGTAAGGCAATATAACTTTAAAAACAGTTTGTGTTTTTGAATATCCCAAATCTTGAGATGCTTCAATTATATTGTTAGGCATATCCTTAATAACTTGATATAATGGCATTACCATAAAAGGAATATATAAATACACCATTCCGAAGATTAGAAAGAAATTATTATTTAATTCATTTTCATCAAATATAGCCGAAAATAAACCTCTAACTGCCAAAGCTTTAGAAATTGTGAATATTGCAAGTGGGCTTAGAATCAACGTTAATCCTAAGGTTCTAAATATCATTGATTTGCTTCTTGCGATAATATATGCATATGGAAAACCAATAATTAATGCAAAAAACGCTGCACATATTCCGGTTCCGATTGATCTAAGAATAATCATTCAGGTTGATGATTTGCCTGCTATTTCCCAGTTTGCAAGATGACCTTGCCCTTCTAGTGGTTTGAATGCATAAATAAATATCAAAATTAATGGCAAAATAATAAATAAAATTGAAAATACTAAATAAGGAATCAGCAAAGAAAGTTGTAATTTGTTTGCACCCAAAAAGAATTTTGCAAATTTACTACTTTTTTTAGTTTTTTTGTCTATTTCTTTATAAGAAGTTGATTTCAGTTGTTTTTCCATTGTTAATCTCGTTTTGTTCTGCTAGTTCCTTAGCAAATTTAATATCCTTTTTCATCAAATGAATTGAATCTTTGTATCAATCTAAATATACTTCCTTACCCACTTCATAGTTTATTGATGTTTCCATTTTTATTATTTTATTTTTTACTAAAACCTCATAATTGTAGTAACTACCACTATATGTTGATTTAATTATTTTGCCGATAAATTTAGATTTGGCTTTTACTTTGGTAACATAAACATCTTCAGGTCTAATTAATGCATCAAGGTTTTCTCCTGGCTCAAATTCCTTGTGAATAGTATCGAAAATTTTGCCCATAAATTTAACTTTATTTTCATCAATAAATACAGCATCAAAGAAATTAGATTCGCCTATAAAATTTGCCACTCATTTGTTTATTGGATAATCGTATAAATCTTTTGGCGAAGCAAATTGTTCAACCTTACCATCTCTGATAATGGCGATTCTATCACTTAATTGCAATGCTTCATTTCTATCGTGAGTAACAAAAATAAACGTAATTTTTAATTCTTTTTGAATATCCCTTAATAATGTTTGCATTTTTTGCCTAATTTTAGCATCTAAAGCACTTAATGGTTCATCTAGTAGAAGAATTTCGGGTTCAATAACAAGCGAGCGAGCAAGCGCAACACGTTGTTTCATACCACCAGATAGGAAATTAACATTTTTCTTTTCATTTCCCTTCAAACCAACAAGATCCATGATTTCCGATACTTCTTGGTTCATTTCGTTATTTGTTATTTTTCTTGTTAGATATCTTTTTTCATAATTTTCAGTTTTTAAATCTTTAAAATTTTCTCAATATGAGTATTTGAAATCCATGTCATCAATTCAAGATTGGTATTTGTTCCGTTTCTTTTCGGGAAGTTTTTGGTTTTCAAGAATTTTTTCATATTGTGCCATGGTTTTATCAAGCTTTTTCATTTCGATAGAAGCTTTTTTTGTTCATTTTTTCTGTTGATATTTTAATTTATTGTAAAAGCTTTTAGGGATATCATCTTTTGGTATTCTCTTTAATCTAAGACCATATTTAATGTTGTTTTCTACATTTAAATGAGGGAATAATGCATAATCTTGAAAAATTGTGGAAACATCCCTTTTATGTGGACTTAAGTCTTTGATATCTTTGCCAAAAAATTTAACCTCACCTCTGGTAACTCATTCAAAACCGCCAATAATTCTCAATATGGTTGTTTTTCCTGAACCTGACGGACCCAACAAGGTTATAAATTCACCTTTATTTATTGACAAGTTAACATTATCTAAAACTGTTTTATCTTCAAATTCTTTAACCACGTCTACTAATTGAATTATTGGTTCTTCTTTTTTGTTTGGTGTTTTAATTTTATTTTCCATTTTTCTCCTAACATGAAATTAAATAATATTATGATTTTGTTTTTTGAAAGTAATAATCTATTATTTTTGTTTTTAAATTTAAATCAAGTGGTTGGTAAATTCTGTGATTGATTTTTTTATTAAATTCGGGATTGAATATCTCTAAAGCAGTTTTATCAACTTCCTGATTTTTATTCAAAAAGTACCATTTTTCAATAAAATTTTTTACATTTTTAAAGCCTGGTGTGTAATTTATTGAATGAAAATTGTTTACAATGGGTAAATTCATTGTTTCAAATGCTTCTTTGAAATAGTCAAAATAATCTGCAAAAAAATCTTTTTTAATGTCTTTAATTTTTTTGGGCATAGACATGTTTTTGTCTGCAAATAGCTCATTAACAATTTCATCTTTTTTTAATTTGTTGCCTTCTGATATTAAATTTAACACTTCTTTTAAATATTTTATTTCAATATCTTGGAGTGAATATTCAGCTCCCTTTATAACATTTTCATATAATATTTTTAATAAATTGTCGGCATCGTTCTCAGATGTTTCTCTTGAAATTATTCAAGCATCAATATTCATATAAGTATTTTTTGGCCTTTTAAAACCAATATGTGGAATATTACCTAATTTTTTAAAATTGTCTTCCCCATAATAAGCATCTAAGGCATCTCCGTTATACATAATTGAAACATCTGCCTTGCCATTAATCGGCTCTATTATTGAACTAACCAACTCTTGTCCATCAGTAGCTAATTTATTTGTTTTAGAATTTTTTATACTTTCTCCTGTTGCATCCTTAACTAAAGAAACCCAATCATTAATAATCTCTTTAAAATTTTCGTGATTTATATCTGCTCATTCGTTTTGCTTAGAAAAATATTTTAATTTGTTAAGAGATTCATAACCATAAAATTGGCCAATCATAGCATTATCTTGAAATCAATTTGTTCAATATACTCTAGGGTTTTTATATTTAGAAACAAGTGTCTTAATGATATCTTTTCAAGAATTTAAACTTTCTAAATCATTAAAGTTTTCATTAGATTTTAAATTGCTTCTTTCAGTAGATTTATTTGGACTTTTATCTGTATTATAAACAACCATTTTATCCATTATAAAATAAGGAATTAAAAATTCATAAAAGTGGTCAATTCCCTTTTTTTGATCAATTTCAAAACCTAAAATATTGTTATTTTTGTCATAATAAATAAAAGGTAAGAATTTGGTGTGACTAATATTTTGTCAATCAGTTTGCTGGAAGTTCTCAGGATTTATTTGTCTTATTTTTTTAATGATAAATTTTTCAAATAGATCAAAATGTTTATTAACAATTTCTGGATAAAGATTCTTTATTTGGGTTGAATCATTAAATTTTGAATTATTAAACAATTTTGCAAAGTTAATTTTTCTTAATTTTTTTTCAAGAATTAGTTGAGCAATTTGGTAATCACTTCCAACTCCGGCAACGGCTTTTTCGTTATTTATTGCTCTCGTAAACTCATCTAGATTTGTAAAGGCGTGATAAGAATAATTTTGTTTTAATTTGGTAATTATTTTTTTATCTAAGTATGATTCGTAGTTATATATACTTACTTTAAATGGGGAGCTAATTTTAAAAAATAAAATTATTAAAAATAATCCAAGTGTTAGTAAGGCAATTATTGCTATAAAAATAACTCTCGTTCTATGTGTAGTTAATCGTTTCACCTTAATATCCTAACTGTTTTATTTTGAATTCATTATCTACTCAATCTTCGCTAATTTTTACTTTAATATTTAAAAAGACTTTGTGATTAAAAATTTTTTCCATTTTATGTCGTGAATCAATAGAGATTTTTTTAATCATTTGACCGTCTTTTCCAATTAAAATAGGTTTCTGAGACTTCTTTTTAACATAAATTAAAGCATAGATCTTGTAATCTTCATCTTCGTTTTTATCATCAAATTGTTCGATCTCAACCGCAATTGAGTGTGGCAATTCAAATTTTAAATTGTTTATAGCAGTTTCTCTAATTATTTCTTTTGCCATAAACCTTAATGTTATATCCCCAATTTGATCATCAGGGTACAACGGCTCATCTTCGTAGCAATAGGTTTTAATTTCATTAATCAAATCTAAATAAGAAGTAGGCAAATTTTGTCCAATGCCAAAAACCTTTTCAAATCCAAGTTTTTTTAATTCTTCTGCTTTTTTGTCTGCTTCTTCTTTTGCATTTAATAAATCAATTTTTGAAATAACTGCAATTTTATTTTCATTATTAGTTTCGTTTATTTTTTCAATAATGAATTTATCTCCTTTTCCGATTGCTTCATTAGCGGGAGTTAAAAACAAAACAACATCAGAATTTTCAATAGCTTCATATGATTTATTATTTAATCTTTCAGATAATAAATTTTCTGCTTTGTGAATTCCTGGAGTATCAATAAAAATGATTTGATAGTCTTTATCATTGTATATTCCTCTAATGTTATCTTTTGTTGTTTGGGGTTTATCCGTAATTATTGATAGGTTAAAATTTAACACATTATTTAAAAACGTGCTTTTTCCAACATTTGGGCGCCCAATTAAGCATACATTGCAAACTTTTTTCATTTTTCTCCAATTTTTATATTCTCTTTATGTTTAATTTATTCATTATATTATCTACATGCCCATTCATTATTTTTGCTTCTTCTTCAGTAATGTGATCAAAACCAAATAGGTGAGCAATTCCATGAGCAAAAATATAACAAAATTCTCGTCTTAAACTATGATTGAACTCCTTGGCTTGTTTTTTTATTTTCCACGGAGAAATAATAATTTGTCCTAATTCAATTTCATCCAAAAAATTTAATTCTTCTTGACTATCTAGTGGGAAACTCAAAATATCAGTTGTATAGTTTTTTTGTCTGTGTAAGTTATTTAACTTTTTCATCTTTTTAGCAGTTACAAACATTACATCAACACAAAGTGATTTTTTTGCACCAAATTCTATTTTTGATTCTTCTAAAATATCTAAGAAATCTTTCATAAAATTAAAACGATGAAAGCTTTGGTTTTTAAAATTAATTCTATTCATATTTTATTAATTATAAAGATAATATTCTTTTTTAAACTAAATAAAAACAAAAAAATATTTATTTTTTTAAAGCGAAAATTTTTCGCTTGTTTGCAACAATTTTTTTGTTATGGCTAATTTCAATAAAAATAGCCCTATCTTGGTAGTTTAAAATTAAAAATTTTAATTTAAGAAAAATTTCATTTGTAATATTTTCAAAAGCCTCATCCAAAAGAATAAAATAATATTTCTGGCAAAAAAGTCGCATTATAATTATGAATTCCTTCTGGCCGGATGATAGGTTATTTCCTCCATTTTCAATATATTTATTAAGAGGTAAGTTCATATCTAAAAACAAGTTATTTAAATTATATTTTTTGAAATTTTTAAGAAAAATATTTTCCTTTATATTGTCTTTCTTACATATGCAATCCATTAGATTTTCATAGCAAAAATATTCATTATTTTTATTTAAAAAACAGGCATCTAATCATGACTTTTGACTAATATACTTTAAATTTATATTATTGACAAAAATGTGGCCTTGATTTAATCAATAAACTTTAAATATAGCATTCAAAATCAAACTTTTACCAACTCCATTTTTCCCTGATATTTCTAGATTGTTTTTAATTGTTAAATTAAGATTTTTTATAACGTTTTTTGAACCAATATTTATTGAAGCATTTAATATGTTTATTTTATTTTGCTTCCGGGGTTTGAATGATATATTTCCATCCTTGTTTTGTGTGATTTCTAATAAATATTTTATTCTTATTATTCCTTGTTTATTTATTGAAGAATTTGAAATCAGGAAGACTAAATTTACAATAGGGGAATTCAAAAAAATTGATATTGATCCATATAATGTAATGTTTGTAAAATTATCTTTATTTTTTATAAATAATCAAGCGCCAGTAAATACAATGGTTAATTGAATAAAATCTCAAATAAATGTAATAAATGAATCCTTTGTTTCATTAAATATTCCTAGATTATATTGAGTGTTAAACAACGATTTAAATAATTTAGAGTTCGAATTATTTAAATCGTTCGTCCTATATTCATAATTTAAAAAATAATTATTGAACATTTTAATTGATTTTATCTTTAAATTTATTAATTCTGTTGCTTTTTTTGATTGATATTTTAAACTGAATAACGAGATTGCAAAGGTTATTGAAATGCCTAATAAGCAAATTAATAATATTCTATAATTAAACAGACCTAAAAGCAGTGTTGAACTAATAAAAATAATTATATTTTCAAATAAAAACAAAAATAAACCCGCCTTATATTCTGCAATGGTTGAAATACTTAATATTCTTGCCATAAAATCATTTTGGTTAATTTTTTGCAGGTCTTTTTGACTTGCAAATTTTAATCTTTCTTTGACTAACAAATATAACTTTTTTTCATAATAAAAAGTTAGCTTATTAATAATAATCTTTTTAAATAATCAAGTAATTGCCTTTAATATTGCAATTCAACTAAAAATAATTAATATTGCTAGCAATCTATTATTAGCGTTTTCCGATCATAAAACGCTTAAAACATATTTAATATAAAATGAAGAAGAAAGCATAAGAGCATTGAATAAAATTGCCAAAAATATACTAATTATTGTTAATTTTGTGTTTTGTGTTAGATATAGATTATAGTTAATTTTTGTGCAATTTGGGGTTTTAGATTTTTTACTTAATATAACTACAACATTTATGAATTTATTTTTAAATTCATTAATTTCTAATCTATAATTCAAAAATTCAGAATCACATAGATAAACAAAGGCTTTATCAATTCTTTTAACAATTGTATAATGCAAAAAATTATCATTTTTCAATATTGTGACAAACGGAAATGAAACATCATTCAAATTTGAAATAAAACTTAAAAAATCTACTTTGTAAATATTAGTATCAAACCCCACAAAATCAGAAATTTTCTTAAATGAATATAGTGACACTCCTTCTTCGTCGTATATCGTATTTTTCTTTAAAAAATTTATATCTGCCTTATATTTAAAAAAGTGGCAAATCATTGCTTGCAATGTATAAATTGCACAATCTTTAACACTATCCTGTTTATTTATTCACATATTTAAATTATTGAATGAAAAAGTTTATTTTTTTTGAAATGGCGAAAAGTTAGAGAAACTTTATTTTTATGGTTATTAATATATTAAAAAAACTTGTATAATTTTAAACATGAAAAAACAAGCAATTATGACAAAATTTTTACTTTGTATAGGAAGTGTTGCTCCTGTGTTTGCATTGCCACTAGTTGCGGCAAGCTGTAATAAAACAGCAACCATAACTCTCAATTCAAAAGCGAAAGAATCATTTGAAAAATATGGTTATCACGTTAAGGGTTCTGCACTTGATTTTAATAAAAATAATTATTCAGTAAGTAACCCGATATCGCCAAGAGATTCCTTGTACAAATTAACAAAAAATTTAAAAGATGAAAAAGGAAATCCAATTTATTTTAGAGATGCCAACGGAAATTTATTAAAATTTAAGGGTAAAAAATTGGAAAATGGTGAAATAGAATTTGATAGAGATGCCAACGGAAACTACATTTATGACAAAGAAAATGGATATCCAAGATTGAAAGAAGTATTGAATAATGAACTCGAAGTAATTGACGGAAAACCAGTGCAAAGAGTTTATAGAGAATTTTTTAGCAGATTTTTAGATTTTAATAATATTTCTCCAAATTACGATTTTAGAGTTTTCTCTTTTACATGAGAGGAATTAATTAATTATTTTCCTGCTACAAAAAATGATTCAAGATACTGACCTTATCGAAATAATCCAAGAGCATTATTTTTAGTTTTATATTGAACTTTAAAACAAAATGAAGCAGCTCCTAATTGAAAATCAGATTTCCTAGATCCAAGTATTGAATCATTGTTAGCTAAGGGAAAAAATAGAAATGTTAATACTTCTATTGAGGAAGCACCTTGACCTTTTTATAAAGGAATTATGAAGGGAAATAAGGATGCGTTTTGAAGCAATGCTTCAGAACCCATAACTGCTATTTTTGAAAAGTCATAAAAGAAGGTAAATTATGAAAACTATAAGAACAAGATATGCACCGAGCCCAACTGGGTATTTGCACATTGGTGGTGCAAGAACTGCATTATTTAACTATTTATTTGCAAAACATTTCAATGGCACTTTTGTTTTTAGGCTAGAAGATACTGATGTTGCTAGAAACGTTGTCGGAGGTGAAGAAAGCCAATTAAATAATTTAGCGTGACTTGGCATCATTCCTGACGAAAGTCCTTTAAAACCTAATTCAAAATATGGTGCATATCGTCAAAGCGAAAAATTACCAATTTATCAAAAACTTGTTGAAGAACTAATTCAAAATGGACACGCTTATAAAGCATACGATTCAGAGGAAGAATTAGCAATGCAACATAAACAATCAGAAGAAGCTGGCGTTGCGTCATTTCGTTATAACCCAAATTGATTGCAAATTTCTGATGAAGAAAAGCAAAGAAGAGAAGAAGCTAAAGAATATTCAATAAGATTAAAATTGCCAACAAATAAAGATTATGCTTGAAATGACTTAGTAAGAGGCAAAATCTCAGTTAATAGTGATGATATTGGAGATTTTGTTATTATGAAAAGTGATGGTTATCCAACATATAATTTTGCAGTTGTTGTTGATGACCACCAAATGGAAATTTCACATGTACTAAGAGGTGAAGAACACATCACAAACACTCCAAAGCAATTAGCAATATACGATGCATTCGGATGAGAACCCCCATTATTTGGACATTTAACTATTATTACGAATATGGAAGGAAAAAAGCTTTCAAAAAGAGATAAAACTTTAAAACAATTTATTGAAGACTATAAAAATGAAGGCTATCCTGCAGCAGCAATAATGAATTTTTTAGCCTTGTTAGGTTGAACTTCTGGGGACAAGCAAGAATTAATGAATAGAGAAGAATTAATTGCAAAATTTGATCCAGAAAGATTGAGCAAATCACCATCTAAATTTGACATTATAAAAATGGATTGATTTGCAAAGCAATATATGAAAAATATTTCTAATGAAGAGTTAATTAAAAAAATAAACTCTCCAAAAGAACATGAATGAAATGAATTGTTTGTTGAAACTTATAAACAATCAAGTCCAACGATTTCAACATTAAAGAAAGATTTAGAAATTTATTTAAACCCAAAAGAAAATTGCGACTTAGAGTTAGAAAGATTAGATGTTGTAAAAGTTTTTTATAAAGAGTTAATTTCAAGAGAATTCAATATAGAAAATATACAAAAAGCAATTGATGAAACAAAAACTATCTTGAATGTTAAGGGAAGAGATTTGTTCATGCCGATTAGAAAGGCAACAACATTTGAAGAACATGGCCCTGAACTTGCAAAGGCAATCTATCTTTTTGGGGCTGAATTAGTTTTTAAGAGATTAAATGGAATTATTAAAATATAGTTTAATTACAAAAAACGAATTCAATAATGAACCCTCTAAAACGATAGAAACAGAATTTGTTCCATATACCGAAGAAGTTGTTGATGAATTTATTCATATAAATTTTATTGATAATAATAATCAGGAATGTGATTTATTGGTCAATAGTGATACTTTAAAAATAAAATATTCTGGTTCATATATCGAGTTACAGAAAAACAAAAGAGTAAGCAATAAAATTCAAGAATTTTCTCTAGATTTTTATTTAAAAGATGTTTTTATTGAAGGAAACAAGATATCTGCTCATTATGATATTTTAGTTGGTAGTGATGTTGTTGCAAGCAATATAATTAACATTGAAACAAAGACCGAAAAATAGCAAACAAAAATAGAGTTTTGCTATTTTTTTTGTAAGTTTTTATAAAATAATTTCTCTTGTGTGTATCATTTATTTATGTTTTATGGTGAATATGTGTGATTAAATATAATATTTTTAATATTAGGATATTTAATTGGCTCTTTTAATTTGGCAATAATAATAACTAAATTAAGAGGGAATGATATAAGAAAAATTGGCTCGCAAAATCCTGGAGCAACAAACGCATTAAGAAATTTTGGAATAAAATTTGCAGCATTAGTTTTTGCTTTTGACATTTTTAAAGCCTTTTTAGCAACAATAATTGCATTTTTAATTAAAAAATATCTAAGAAATCTTGAATATATTTTTCCAATGCTTGCAGGGCTTGGTGCAGTAATTGGACACGTCTTTCCAATTTATTTTAAATTTAAAGGTGGCAAGGGAGTAGCTTGCTTTTTTGGAATAATGCTTGCATATAATTTTCTATTATTTTTAATTTTTGTAGCAATATATGTAATACTAGTTTTTTCAACAAAATATGTTTCACTTGCTTCATCAATAAGCTGTGGAATAATTCCTTATTTAGGTTTAATTTATATATTTTATGCAGGAACAATATTTGGTTATATGCAACAAAATGTTGTATATCCCGCACATGTAATTATTTTAATATTGGCTTCACTAATAATAGTTGTTAAACATATACCCAATTTTAAACGAATATTCAAACATACAGAACCAAAAATTTTCAGCAAAACAAAAAAAGCATAAAAACATTGACTCGTAATTATTTGATTACGAGTTTTTGTTTTCATTCTTTAAGTTATTGATATAATTTAGGCAAAAAGGGAAATATATAAAATAAGGAGTTAAAATAGTGGAAAATGAAAAAGCTTGTAAAAATAAAAGTCTAGAAATAATAGACAATTTTTTAAGTAATTTAGAAGATCATGAAAAAAACACAATTAAAGCAAATTCAATTGAAATGCGCCAATACAATTTAAAAAAGTTGGTAAAAATTAAAAATTTGACAAAAGAATTCAAAATAAAAAAAGAAAAAATAAAAGTTGTAGATAATTTAAATCTAGAAATTTATAAGAATCAAAACATTGCTCTATTAGGTGGAAATGGAGCCGGAAAAACTACAACAGTTGAAATGCTTATAGGAATTTTAAAACCTACCTCAGGCAATATTGAATATTATTTTAATGATGGATCAAATCATAATGAAAGTGCACAAACAAACATAGGAATTCAATTTCAGGATTCTTCATATCCTCAAGGTTTATCGGTTAATGATGTCATCTATTCAATGAACAAAATCTATGGCAATAAAAGTTCGCCAGAAGAATTGCAAAAACTTATAAAGATTTTTGGGGTTGATGAATTTATAAATAATAAAGCTTCTTCCTTAAGCGGGGGTCAACATCAAAGACTTAATGCATTGCTTGCAATAATTAATAAACCAAAGTTGTTAATATTAGATGAATTAAGCACTGGTCTTGACATAAAAATAAAAACAAGATTGGTATCATTTTTGAATGACTATATCAAAGAAATTGATTGTACTTTGATTTTAATATCTCACGATATAAATGAAATTGAAATTCTAGCAGATAGAATTATTATTATGAATAAAGGCAGAATTGTCTTTGATGCTTTAAAAACCGAAATAATTGAAAAATATGGATCAATATCTCAATGTCTTAAGGAATATATTTAAAATTATGAAAAATAAAGAAATTATTAAAAAAAATAATAATACCGAGGCTAACAAAAATAAGTTTTTAGGAATATTAGCAATTATTAATAAACATTTTTGAAAATCATTTGTAGGACCATTTTTTGCATTCGGTTATCCAATTATTTTTGTTGCTATTTTAGGAACGATATTTGGTTATGAAATGATTTTAGGAAGTACAATTACCATTGGTCCGGTGGCAATAGCCTGTATTTCACTGCCAACAGCAATATTTGAATTTAAAAAATCCACAATTTTAAAAAGAATTGGTGCCTCTAGCATTAGGCCTAAATCGTTCTTGGCATATACAGCAATATTTTATTTGATTATAATGATTTGTTCTGGCCTTTGAACAATGCTGGTTGCCTTAATGTTTTTTTGCGAATATTTTAAAACGGGTCGTTCTTTAGGAACAATTAATAATATAAAAATTGGAGAAGCAAGTCTAAATATAACTTTATACGGAAGTAGTATCAAAGAAATGTTCTCAAGGATATTTTGGCCAGGTTATATATTTAGTTTTGTCATTATAATTTTTGTAAGTATATCTGTTGGGCTATTCATTATAAGCGTTTCAAAATCAGTATTAACTATTCAAGCAATCGGTTGCTCGCTATTAATAATCACAATGTTCTTATCGGGCCAAGTGTTGCCTATTTCTCAAATTTCAAATATAAAAGGAATGTGATATGTCTCTTATTTAACGCCCTTTAAGAGTGCAATAATTCAAAACACAATTTCTTTTCAAGGTCAAGCATCCTTATCAAATGAGTATAATATTGCTTCAATAAAGGCAACTCTTAACATTGGCAATGAAATAAAAAATATAGATTTGTTAAAGCCTTTTTCAAGCGCTGATTCAAGCAATAAAATCTATACAATTGAAGAACTTCAAAAATACATTGAAGGTGTTACAAAATATGCAAATTTATTGAAAGAAGCAAATAGCAAAGATCTAATTGCAAGGTTAACAATTTTGAAATTCTTGAATCAACAAAAAGATTTATTTCTAGCAAATAATAATGCATTACCAGCCAATACACCAATTGGAATAAAATATAGTCAATATAATATATTTAATATTAACAACGAATATAAAACACTAAATATTTTAAATGTTTATCAACCTATAATTTTAAAATACTCAACCATTGCTGAAACATTCAATCAAAATGGTTTGGATCAATTGTTAAAGAATAATGAATTTGCAAACTATTTTAAATTTTTAGACAGTAGTTACATTCAATTTTCAAATAACGTTTTAAGCAATGATAGTTTAACAAAAATAGGTTCAAAAACAGAAAATTTATTGAACTTCATATTGCCTTGAATTTGAATTGTAATATTGAGTTTATTGTCAATAAAAACATTTGCTTGAAATACAAGATAATAAGTTTATAAAAAATAATTTATTTTATAATTTTGATATGAAAAATATAAATAACAAAATTAATTTAGTTCTAGCGGGAACTGGACAATTTTCTGCTAAAACTTTTGAACCTCTTTTAAATGACGAAAGGTTCAATGTTTTGGCATTTATTTCTCAGCCAAATAGGAAACTAGATCGAAACAAAAATGTAATTGAAACAGAAATTTTTAAACTTGCCAAACAGTATGATATAAAAGTTTTTCAACCTCAAAAAATAAAAGAAATTTTGCCCGAACTTAGTGCAATGGATTTTGACTTTTTTATCACAGCTTCATTTGGACAATTTATACCTGATTCAATATTAAAATTACCTAAAAAAATGCCCTTGAACGTTCACGGAAGTTTGCTTGAAAAATATCGTGGAGCTGCGCCTGTGCAATATGCATTACTCAATGGTGATATTGAAACAGGAATAACATTAATTGAAATGGTAAAACAAATGGATGCGGGGGATATCCTAAAATCCTCAAAAGTAAAAATTGATTCTATTGATACAGCAATTGAAGTATTTGATAAATTAGCAGATGTGGCCTCAAAAAATCTTGGTAATTGATTGTTTGAAATTTACAACGGCCAATATAATCGAGTGGCTCAGGATGAATCTAAAGTAACATTTGCTCCTAAGATATTAAATGGTATGGAAAGGATTGATCAAAGCGAAAATCTTTCAAGTGTTGTAAACAAAATCAGAGCTTTTAATGATGAACCAGGTGCTTATTTAATTTATCAAAATAAAAGATTAAAAATCTTCCGGGCTTCAACAACAAAAATTAGTACTCCGTTAAAAATAAAATTTAATGATGGATATTTGTACTTAATAGAATATCAATTTGAAGGGAAAAAAAGAGTAAGAGTTTAAAAATGTCAAAATTTGCTTTTTTAGAATTTTTAAAAAAAGAAATTTCAAAACCATATTTTGAAGTCTTAAAAAAATTAACTATGTTGCCTAATGTAACGCCAAAGCCAAACAGAGTATTTTTTGCATTTAAAAATTTTGATTTTGACAACCTAAAGGTTATTATTATTGGCCAAGATCCTTATCCTAACAAAGGTGATGCAGATGGTATGTGTTTTTCAAGCAATGCAACAAAATGCCCAGCATCTTTAAAAAATATATTTATTGAAATAAAAAATGAATATCCAAATTCAACATTTGAAACTTTTTCACTAAATTATTGAAAAAACCAAGGCGTTTTACTTTTAAATTCAATTTTAACAAACATTGAAGGAAAGACATTGGCACATAAGAATTTAGGTTGAGAACTATTCAATCAAAATTTATTAACAGAAATTAATTCGTGTTATAGCAATATTATTTATTTAATTTTAGGGAATAACGCCAAAGATTTTATAAAAAACATTGATATGTCTAAACAAATAATAGTTTATGCGCCACATCCTTCACCTCTTGCTGCATATAAAGGATTTTTTGGTTCAAATGTTTTTAAAAAAATAAATTTTAAACTTAAATCATTATCAAAAGATGAAATCGATTGATCTACTAAAAAATAATTAAATTTATATTTATAATTATCATATCTAATAATTCGTTAAACAAAGATAAAGGATATTCTATGAAGAAGAGTAAAAAAATAATTTTGTCTATTTTAGGAGCAAGTTCTTTAATTTCATTACCAATAGTAGCAATATCGTGTTCAAAATTGACATCAAAGCAACAACAAGTTAAATCAAAAATAAAGCAATTACTTGATATGGCAAAAAAGATACCATCTGCTGGTGAAATTATGAACCAATATGAGAAAATGATAAAAGATGAAGAAATTGCAAAACTAAATGATCAACAATGCGACGCAATCTTATTTAGTATAGATTTAGTTATTAATCAACTTAAAAATATTAAATAATAAAATTAGCTTTTAGTAAGGCTAATTTTTTATTATTTTTAATTTAATTAAAAATATTAAAAATTTTCTCTTTATTTTATGTTTTTACATTCTAAAAAATATTAATCATTATAATTTAATTATCTAAAAGATATTTATTTAAAAATTAGAAAGGAATAAAATGAATTCTATTTATTATGAAACTAAACGTAATAAAGATATGCTTTTAACAGCAGTTTATGAAGGCTCAAACGCTAGTTTAAATATTGCCAAGAAAGATAATCATATTACAGAAGATTTTGAAAAAAATGAAGCATTTATTTACATACCAAAAACTGTAGATAACTACTTTAGTTTTTTAAAAGTAGTCGACAAAATTCTAAGTTCAAATAGAAGAAATTATCAAATTAATATTGCTTCTTTTGTTAAAGAAAATGTTGTGTCAACAGAAGAAGTTTTTAGAGCATTTGTATCTAAATTAGCATTTAAAAATGCAAATCTTTATTCAGCAAAAACCAAAGAAAACAAACAAGAAAAGACAATAACATTGTTTTATGCTGATAAATCGTATGAAGAATTAGTTGAAAGATTGTCAATAATTCTTGAAGCAACAAATAAAGCCCGTAGTTTGCAAATGACACCCCCTAATGTTGCAACTAGTGAATATATCGCTAAGGTAGTAAAAGAAGATTTAGAAAATATTCCTGGACTATCAATAAAAGTTTTAGATCGTGATAACATCAAGAAAAATAACATGGGACTTATGTTGGCAGTAAATTCGGGTTCTTCTTATGAACCAAGAGTTTTAATTGCTGAATATAATGGCAATCCTGAAAGTAAAGAAAAATATGTTTATGTAGGAAAAGGAATTACATTTGATACCGGAGGATATAACACCAAAGGATACTACATGGATGGCATGAAATTTGACATGTCTGGTTCTGTTATTGTTGCATATGCAGTTAAAGCAATTGCTCAACTAAAATTAAAAGCAAACGTAGCGGCAATAATGATGATTACAGATAACGCAATAGATACACACCCAACAATGCCTGAATCTGTAATCAAATCAATGAGTGGTTTAACAGTTGAAATTACTGATACTGATGCTGAAGGAAGATTAGTGTTGGCTGATGGTTTATACTACGGTGCCTCGAAATTGAATGCTTCATTATTGATTGATGCCGCAACTTTAACAGGTTCGATGGAAAGAGCATTAGGAAAGACGTATTCAGGAATTTGATCAACTTCTGAACAAAGATGAGAAGATTTCGACAAAGCGGCAAAAATTGCTCATGAAAAGGTTTGAAGAATGCCTCTACATGATGATTATGATAAACCAAATAAAGAATCTAAAGTAGCTGATCTTAATAATTACAACAACAGTGAAAAATCAGATTGTAATACAGCAGCAATGTTCTTAAAACATTTTACAAATAATGTTGACTATATTCATTGCGATATTGCAGGAACCGCTGACAATAAAGGAGTAGGACTAGGAATTTTAGTTTCTACCTTTGTTGAATTAGCCGCAAATCAAAAATAATAAGGAGAATAGTATGCAATTAATTAAACAATTATCAACAAAACGCAATGATCATTTGTTATTGAAAGCAATATTTGAAGATGAAATTTTGCCAGAATTTTTAGTTAAAGAAACAGAAGCAATAACAGATTTTATTGATAAAAAAGTTTCGTATATTTATCTAGGCAAAAAGCAAGAATTACAATACAATTCTTTATATTCATTGGCACAAGATTTAGCATTGAATGCTGCCTACGATTATCAAATTGATCTTTCTTCTTTTGTAACAGAAAATTTAACAATTAATGATGTAGTTGATGCATTCACAAAAGGAATAAATTTCTCAGCTGCAAAGTTATACAATAAGAAGACATTTACATATAAAGAAAATCCAAACAACATAGAATTGTTTATAGAACAAGCGTCTCAATCAGTACTTGACTCATTCAATAAAGCAAAAATATTAATTGAATCTCAAAACTGAGCAAGAAATTTGGGTATTACCCCTCCTAATGAATTAAATTCTGAACAATTAGCTAAAATAGTTGTTGAAGACTTTAAAGAATATAAAAATCTATCAGTTAAAGTTCTTGAAAAGAAAGAAATTGAAAAATTGGGTATGGGATTATTACTATCTGTGAATAGAGGTTCAATTTATGAACCTAGAGTTGTAATAATCGAATATAAAGGAAATCCTGATTCAAATCAAAAAACAGTTTTAATTGGTAAAGGAATTACCTTTGACTCTGGCGGTTACAACATTAAAACAGGCCGTAATATGTTAGGAATGAAATATGATATGTCAGGTTCTGCAATAGTTGCATCTGTTTTAAAATCTGTTGCCCAATTAAAACCAAAAACAAATGTATCAGCAATTATGTGCATTACTGACAATAGAGTTAATGGAGATGCCTCGTTGCCTGATTCAGTTTGGACTTCTATGAGTGGAAAGACTGTTGAAATAAATAATACTGACGCTGAAGGTAGATTAGTTATGGCTGATGGCTTGTACTATGGAGCTGATGTATTAAAAGCAACAAGATTAATTGATGTTGCTACATTAACTGGTGCAATGGTTGCAGCCCTAGGAGACACATATACAGGTATTTGATCAACAACTGAAAAAGCATGAAAAGAAATTAGTGATGCAGCAACCATTCAACATGAGTTGATATGAAGAATGCCTTTTGATTCTGACTATGAAGAATTTATGAAGGGTTCAATTGTTGCAGATTTGAAGAATACAGACTATACCGGACATGCAGGTTCTTGTTCAGCAGCAATGTTCTTAAAAGAATTTACAAAAGGAATTGAATATATTCACTTAGATGTTGCAGGAACTAATGATATTGATGAAAAACCAATGTTTGCAATGACAAAAACTTTGACAGAATTAGTGTTGAAATAAGGCTTAAAAATTTCGGACAAAGAACCGAAATTTTTATTTTTGTTTATTTTTTTAAAAAATAGTTAAAATTTAATAGTTATGATTTAAAAAACTGTTCTCGTATATATAAACTCGTATTTAAAAATATAATTTATCAAAATTTAAAACCCTTTGAGGGTTTATTTTAGGAGAAACATGTTTGAATTTATTCAAAAAATTAGACGTATTAAAAAAACAAAACAACATAAATTAACAGTTTTTGAAATTTCTTTATTTGCTTTACTTTTAGCTATTTATATAATTGCTGCAATCTTAGAAAGATTTGTTTTCAAAGGAATAATGAATATTAATATTACTTATGCAGTATTCATTATTTTTGGGTTGGCATTAGGACCGTGAAAGGGTGCCTTTTTAGGTATATTATGTGATACGCTAAACCAGGTTATTAGAGGAATAAGTACATGAATGATTGAATATGCGTTAGTGCCTGTTTTTATTGCTTTAATAAGTGGCTGATTATTAAGATTAATGTATGCTAAACAAAAGATTACATGAATAATTGGATTTAGTTTTTTAAGCATAATAACAGCAATTTTTGTAATAGTTTTAGCAATTCACGGTAACAATTTGCCAATAAATGAAACAGCAGTAAAACGCACCAAATTAATACCAATCAGAATTGTTTTATCTATTGCTATTGTAGGATTGGCATTTATTTGAATATCTTCTATAACCTTTTTAACTTTATTTATAAAAAATAGAAAATTTTCTGTAAAAAGCAATGTTGTACTTTTATTTAGCATTTTATTGGTTGTGTTTTTCACTTTAATGTTGTGTAGATGATTTTGAGGACCATTTGCATATATAAATTATCATAATAGATTTAGATCAGGCAATTGAGATTACAAAACTTATTATCCAATATTTATGATTCCAATAATAGCAAAAACTCTTATTGAAATACCAATATATACCGCAGTTATTTTCGTACTCTATCCAATAATAATTATGATTAGGCAAAGAATATTATTTTATACAAGTAAAATATATTCATATTAATCGATAATAAATTATTTGCTTAATCTATATGTATTTTTTTAAAAAATAAACCTTTTCTTCCATTTATATGATCTCATTCCTGCTATTTTAATATAAAAATATTCTTATGCACTAAATAACATAAAATAATTTTACAAATATTAAAAATAATAAAAAAATGGAGAAAAAAAATGAACAATAAAAGCAAAAAGATCGTTCTTCCATTAGCAATTTTTTGTGGCGGATTATCAATAGCTGCCATCGCTACCGTAGCAATAAGATCGTGTCAAAATAAAGTGGATAAAAAGACACAAAAAGAATCACTCTTCAAAAAATTTAAAATTCTTCAAGAAGAATTGCAATTATTGCTAGAAAATAAAAACATTCAAGGAATTTATTCAATTGAAGAACAAAATGTCTTTGATAATTCCAAAATGATCAATATTGAATCGCCAATTGATAATATTAATCAAGAAATTTTTAAGATTAAAAGTTCGATTGATTCATTAAATGCAAAAATTCAAAAGCAAAGCATGCAAAAACTACTTTTTGCAGCAAAGAAACAGTTGGAAAATATTATTCATGCTATGAGGATATTGGAAAATAAATTAATTGATAATGATGATGATATTCAAAAAACTAAAGAAGATTTAAATTCACAAATTATTAATGCATTAGAGGTTTATAACAAAAATAATATAGACGAAATAAATAATTTAAATAAATCATTAACTTTTAAAATTTCTGAAGTTGAAGATATATTGATCAAATTTAAAAAATCAAAAGAACAAGAATTTGAAAAATTACAAAAAACTAGAAAATTAGTTGAAGAATTTTTGGCCAAAGATGTTGTTAAATCTGATTATTATGCAAATATAGTTAGAAATCTTAATAGAGAAGTTGCAAGACAAGGAAACGTTTCAATTAGTTCTAATAAATCAGAAATAGTAGCTACAAATATTCATTTGAACGAAATTTTAAAGCAAAGTAAAGAATTCGTTGAAGATGATATGCAAAAATTAAGGGATAGATTAATTTCTTTAATTGTAGAAGCAAAGGAATATATCGAAAATAAAATGCGCCCTAGAGATAAATACAATGCATACATTGAAAGAATAGAATGATCTATTAGAAAACATAATATTAGTGCTCTACATACAAGAGAAGAAATAATACAAGTAATTAATGAAATTTCAGTGGAATTTCTTAATGCTAAAAAATTATTAATCAATAATAGTCTAGATGATGTAAATAATAGTTTGCAAAAATTTAATAAGCTAGATAGTGGTGTAAAAGATCCAGATTTTTTAGGTATAACACAACAACTAAATGAAATAAAAGAAAAGGCATTGCAAGAATTAACAAATATTAAAAATAATTCTAGTCAATTGGCAACTATTGCAGAAGCGTCAAAATATGAAAATAATGTACAAGAAGTTCAAGAAAAATTTGTTAAAGATTTAATAAAAATATTTGATGGAAATATAAATACAGATAGGATTAATTGACTATTTCACGATTGAAATACTGCTCCATATAATCGTGGTGAGGTTTTAAAAGAAACTGATGGACTTTATTTTGAAGGAATCTCATCCGAATGAAATAATAAATTTGCTAAAAATGCTGTTAAATTTGAACAATCCCAATACGAAATTGACAAATCTAAAAACACTGTAGTTGAAACAAAAGAAAAGAAAATATTATTTAAGAATATGACCTTTGATGAATATGTATCTAACTTTAATAAAACAATGTCAGAGGTTGAAAAAAGATTATGATTTTATTGTGATGTTGTTTGAAAAAAGATTTTGTCAAACTTTAAAGAATACAAAGCCACTACAACAGTCCGCAAAGTTGGATCTTATTCTTTAACACAAACCAGAATCGATAAAGATAAATCAATATACAAAGAAGTTAATGATACTATAAAACGCTTAGAACAAAGTGGAAAATATGCCTCAAAAATTTCTGAATGAAAAACAAAATTAGACGAATTAACGTTAAAATTACCAAACAATTCAAATCAATTAGAATCTATCAATAAATGAGTTGAATGATTTGGACTTAAAGATGCACCTGAAGGAATGTTTGAATATTTTAAGGGAGTTGATAAAACTCCTTGACTATTTAAATCGATTGATTTAAATAAAAAATTAGAGGAATTTCTTACAGAATTAAAACAAAACCCAGAAAATTAAACATATAATTTATTTTAAAAATCTCCTTTATAAGGAGGTTTTTAAAATATAAAAAAAGAGAGATTATTTTTCAAAACCTCTCTGTGCAACTACAATCTGTATGCATTTTAACGCATACATAATAATTATAGTTTATTTTGTTATTAATAATTATTCATTTTTTTGATTAAGGTTATTTTTGGCATCTGATTCAATTTCTTTGAATTCATTTTCTGATAATTTTCTGTCATTGTCTTCTAAATCATCATCTAAAATTTTTGTTGCTGCAACAATGCTTGTGGTTCTTCCTTTTAGATTTACTAATTTAACACCTTTAGTATTTCTACCGGTTATTGCAACATCTTTTAAAGAAAATCTAATTGCAACACCATCGCTTGTTAAAACTATCAGATCTTCAACTCCGTGAACAGTTGCAGCATAAATTAATTTACCAGATTTTTCTTCATTTAATGAATAAACTCCACTTGCCCCACGTCTTGTTTTTCTAAACATTGCAGCAAGTGTCAATTTTCCATATCCTTCTTTTCCAAGACTAAATATATATTTTCCTTGGTTTGAAGAAGATACAGAAACAACATTGTCTTCAACATCGTCAAGTTTAATTCCCTTAACACCATAGGCCATTCTTCCCATTGACCTGATTTCGTTTGAATCAAAACGGCAAATTTTATTATTTGAGGCAGCAATAAAGATTTCATCCTCATCTTTTACAATCAATGCATCAATTAATTTGTCATCATCATCACGAATGGCAAAGGCAATTTTTCCGTTTCTATTAATACTTTCAAATAAAATTGTTGGAGTTTTTTTAACAATTCCCTTCTTAGTTGCTGTTAGTAAATATTCATTTTGTTTGTATTCATTTATTGGTAAAATCTTAATAACTTTTTCATTTTTTTGAATAGAAGGAATTACATTAACAATAGGAATGCCCTTTGATTGTTTGGTGCCAACAGGAACTTCGTGACCTCTAATTCTATAAACCTTGGCAAGATCTGTAAATATCAACAAGTCTGTGTGTGTATTTGCAACTAATATATCTTGAATTGCATCATCTTTATATGTTTTTGTAGTTGATACACCAACTCCGCCTCTTCTTTGTTCTCTATATTCCTCAATATCAAGTCTTTTAATATAGCCATTATTTGTTAATGTTATAACAATATCACGTTTTGGAATCAAATCTTCATTGTCGATGCTGCTCAATTCATCTCAATTTATATCGCTTCTACGAGCATCGCCATAAGCATTTTTAATTTCTTGCAATTCTTCAATTATCAAATTGATTAATAAGTTATGGTCGCCTAATATCTTAATGTAGTTAGCAATTCTTTCATGTACTTCATTTAGTTCTTCGTTCATTTTTTCAATTGCTAATCCAGTTAATCTTCCTAGTTTCATATCAACAATTGCTTTTGTTTGTATTTCACTTAGATTAAATGCTTGAGAAAGTTTGCTTTGTGCTTCTTGGTCAGTTTTTGATTCTTTAATTATTTTAATTACGGCATCAATATTTTCAATGCAGATTTTTAAACCTTCTAGAATATGAGCTCTTGCTCTATCTTTTTCAAGATCAAATTTTAATCTTCTACTTACAACTTCAATTTGGTGTTTTAAATAAACTTCTAAGCAAGCCTTAAGGTTCAACAATTTTGGTTCATTATTTACCAACGCAATCATATTGAATGAATAATTGCTTTGTAATTTTGTTAATTTGAACAAGTTATTTAAAACAATTTCTGGAACAAAAGATTTTTTGATATCAATTACAATTCTAATACCATCTCTATTTGATTCATCTCTAAAATCAGCAATTCCATCAATTTTTTTATCTTTAATAAGTTCAGAAATTTTTTCCATAATTTCTGTTTTTTTAACTTCGTATGGAATTTCAGTAACAATTATTTTACTTTTTCCGTTTGAAAGTTCTTGTATGTGTGCTTTTGAGCGAATGGTGATTGATCCTCTACCTGTGCTATAGGCTTCAATTAATCCCTTTTTATTAAATATTATTCCGCCTGTTGGAAAATCAGGAGCTTGAATATATTCCATTAATTCAAAAACATTTATTTCTGGATTTTTTGCAAGTGCACAAACTGCATCAATAGTTTCGCCCAAGTTATGAGGAGGAATATTTGTTGCCATACCAACAGCAATACCACTTGAACCAGAAACTAATAAATTAGGGAAACGTGATGGTAAAACAACTGGTTCTTTTTCAGTTGCGTCATAGTTGTCCATAAAGTCAACAGTATTTTTCTTAATACCATCAACCATTGCACCAGCAATCTTGCTCATTCTAGCTTCTGTATAACGCATTGCAGCAGCTTCGTCTCCGTCAACAGATCCAAAGTTACCGTGTCCATCAATTAATGGATAGCGAAGTGAAAAATCTTGAGCCATTCTTACCATAGCTTCATATACTGATGAATCTCCGTGTGGGTGATATTTACCTAAAACATCTCCGACGATTCTTGCCGATTTTTTATGTGGCGCTGTGTAAAACATTCCAAGTTCACTCATACCATATAAAATTCTACGGTGCACTGGCTTTAATCCGTCACGAGCATCAGGGAGAGCACGAGAAACTATGACACTCATTGCATATTCAATGAATGATGTTTTCATTACTTTTGATAAATTGGCAGGTTTTAAACCATTAATTTCTTTATCTAAAAGTTGGGGTTCTACTTTATAGCCTTCTTTGTCTTGTGGAATTTCTTCTTCATCTTCTTCATCTATTTTTTTTGCTTTTGTTTCATCATCGTCACTAAAGATTTTTTTGATTCTATCATCAAAATTTGTATATTCATCTAAATCGTGGCTGTTATCTTCTTCAAAATTTTTATTTTCTTTTTTATTGTTATCATCTTCGCCAAAAAGCATAATTTACTCCATTTACACAATATAATTATATTATTATATAATTATAACAAAAAAGCCTTTGTTATAGGCCTTTTTAATTGAAAGTAAATGCAATAAAGTTTATATTTTTGTTTAATTTGTTAAATTTTTCTTCATAATCAGTAAAAACATTTTCTATTCTGAAATTGCAATGGTGTAAATCAGACGTTTGATAAATGATTTTTGCATTGATTTCTTTTAATTCATCTATTGCAAATTGATAAAGCATATCATTATCGGTTTTAAAATAAACCACTCCGTCTTTATCCAAAATGTTTTGATAAATTTTTAAAAAATCTCTATAAACTAACCTTCTTTTATAATGTCTTTTTTTAGGTCAAGGATCTGAAAATGTTAATCAAATAGTTTTAATTTTGTTTTTAAAATAAGTTGATAAATTTATTGCATCTCCTATAATTATGTGAAAATTTTCAAGGTTGAGGTCAATTGCTTTTTTTAAAGCAGAATAGGCGGGCGTGCTGTATTTTTCAAGTCCGATATATTCTATGTCGGGGTGCATTAGGGCTAATTTTGTAAGCATGGTTCCTCTCCCCATACCAATCTCTAATATAGTATTTTTTTTATTATCAATAGGAAAATCCTTAAATGTCATTGGGCTTGCCATTAAGGATGTTTCTGCATTTTTATTAAATCTTAGTCGCATATTAATTATAATACACTAAATAAACAAAAAAAGCAACCAAAGGTTACTTTTCAAAGCATACATAGATTTATTCTAAAATGCTTAATTTGTTTAAATCACGTAATTATTATAACATATACAGCAAATCGCAAGTTGTTAAATTTGTAATATATTAAAAATAAAATTTAATTAATTAATCTTTTTGTTTTTTATTTGATACCATTTAAATAGTATTATGGAAGAAGAAAGTATAAAGAGTTTTGATGATTTATTAAAAACAATTGATACACCAAACTCAAAAAATATAAAAAAACATAAAAAGTTTTTTAAGATGGGACAACTAACAACCATTCAAGTTTTTAAATATGATGGAACTTTATACAGACAATATGAAGGGGCAAAAATAGTTGCAAATTTAACTGACTTTGTAGTTGTTTTGTTAATGAAAACAAAAGTTTCTGAAAAATCTATCAATTGAGTTGTTTCTGAACCTATTTTGTTTTTCTTTGCTAGAAACAAATTTTATAATGCTTCTATTACATTAAATAAATCTAAAGAAAACTATATTTATATTAATTTAGCAAGCCCTTTTTATATTGAAAATGAAGTAATTAAATATATTGATTTTGATATCGATATTAAAAGTTATGATGATAAAGATTTTAGCGTTATAGATTGGCAAGATTTTAAAAATTCAATTAGTCAATACAATTATTCATTGAAATTAATTTATAAATTGTATGAAGAATTAGATTTTTTATATGAACAAAAGCAAAAAGGAACAGGAGTTTTTTCTAAGAAACTTGTTAACGGCCTTGAAAAGATGTTGCGAGAAAGCGGAGATATATAAAAAAGTGGAATTCCACTTTTTTATTTTATTGATTGTCTTCTTTGTTGCTGCCTTCATCTGAATTTTTTGTATCATTAGAATCTTCTGAATGGTTGCTTGAACCATTATCTTCAATATTATGTTTCTTTAATTCAGAGTTTAAAGTAGCTTTGTATTTATCTTCTTGAATTTGTTTTTGTCCAGCAACTTCATTAAATAATTCATTGAAATCTTCTTCTGAATATTCATTTTTAAGTTCTGTTTTTGCATTTGTCATTTCAGGAGGTAATTCCATATGTTTTTCTATATATTCAATTTCTTCAGCAACAATAGTTTCTTTAATAATTAATGCGTCTTTAATTAATTCTAACAATTGACGATTTTCTGTAATTATTTCATGTGCTTTCTTTTCAGCAGTTAAAATAATTTTTCTTATTTGTTCATCAATTTCTTGGCCTACTTTACTTGAAAATGAAGAATTTTTCATGTAGTCTCTTCCTAAGAAAGGATTTGAAGAATCTTCTTCATATTTAATTGGTCCTAGGTCTGATAAACCTCATTCAGTAACCATTTTTCTAGCAATATTTGTTGCTTTGGCAATATCATCACTTGCTCCAGTTGAAACATTATCTGCTCCATAAATAATTGCTTCAGCTACACGTCCTCCCATAAACGAAGTTATTATAGCTAGTAATTCTGATTTCGAGCGATTGTATTTTTCTTCATCTGGCATCATTAAATTATATCCGCCAGCTTTTCCTCTTGGAATGATGGTTATTTTTTGAACTTTATTTCCACCTTTAATTTTTATTCCAACAACTGCATGCCCAGCTTCATGGTAGGCAACTGCAATGTTTTCTTTTTCAGAAATGGTTCTTGATTTTTTAGCAGGGCCGGCAATAACTCTGTCAATAGCTTCATCTATTTGTTCAATAGTTATAACTCCGGTATTTTCTCTAACACTTAATAAAGAGGCTTCGTTAATTACGTTTTCAAGCTGTGCTCCAGAGAAACCAGGTGTTCTTCTTGCTACCATAGCAAAATTAATATTACTTGCAATTCTTTTTCCATTAGCATGTAATTTTAAGATTGCTTCTCTTTCTTTTATATCAGGAAGGCCAACGGTAATAGTTCTATCAAAACGTCCTGGTCTTAATAAAGCAGGGTCTAGAACATCGGTTCTATTTGTAGCTGCCATTATTAAAATACCACTATTTTCTTTGATACCATCCATTTCTACTAGTAATTGGTTAAGGGTTTGTTCTCTTTCATCATTACCTCCACCAATTCCAGCTCCACGAGATCTACCAACAGCGTCTAATTCATCAATGAAAATTATTGCAGGAGCATGAGAGCGAGCTTCGGCAAACATATCACGAACTCTTTTTGCACCTAATCCAACAAACATTTCAACAAAATTTGATGCCGAGATGAAGAAGAATGGAACATTTGCTTCTCCTGCTGTTGCTTTGGCAATTAAAGTTTTACCAGTTCCTGGAGGGCCTCCTAGTAATATTCCTTTTGGAATTCTAGCGCCGGCTGCTTCATATTTTTTAGGATTTTTAAGGTAATCAACTAATTCTTTTACTTCTTCTTTTACTTCTTCATTTCCGGCAATGTCAGAGAATTTTTTATTTGAATATATTCTTTGCGCTAATGATTTATTTGTATCAATACCGCCAGTTAGCATTCCTCTTCCCTTACCAAAATACATTGCCATAATGATAATAATAAATGCTAAGCCAACAAAAGCAGAGAAAGCAGGAATTATATATTTGCTTGCAATGCTTGGCTTTGGCATTGAACTTGCAACAATATTTCCTAAAACTTGACCATTAAATGTTGCACAAGAATTCAATGCTTCTATATATGACTTTCCACTTAAACCTGCTCATACAGGCAATTCTTGAAATATTGAACGACCTATATAGCCTCCATTTTTTACTATAAAACTATAAGAATCGCCAACAAAATAATTATTCCCAATTAAGGATCTTAAAAAACTATTTGTACCTCTAATAGTGATATTTATTGTATCGTTATAAGGGTCTTCAACTCATGAAGAAATATAATTTCCATCATTTTTGTTAGCAGTTCCTTTAATAACATTTTCTAGAAAATTTAAGGTTTGAAAGTTAGACATTCTTTCTTTAACAACATCACTGATAATATATCCCAATGTTATAACTGCAATAATTGCAAATAAAATTCCAATTATTCCAAACAAACCAATTTTCCTAGGTTTTTTTTCTTTTGGATTGTTCATTTGTCCTCTCTATTTGTTTATAATTTAATATGTAAATTATAATAAAATTACTTAAATATTAGTAAATTTTTAATTTTATGAATATATTGTTCATCGTTTAATTTAAAATTTTTTGTTCTATTTTGTGAAAATAAAAAATCTTTAATTCCGTGTATCTTATTTAATGAAAGTTTTAAATTGTTATAAAAATGATTTAATGTATAAAACAATAACTGGTCAATATAAACAAAATTCTTATCTAATTTATCAACATTGAATTGATTATTTTTTCAATCTTCAAAACTTTCTAAAACTTGTTTTTCAATATGTTCATTTTCAATATTTTTATTGACAAAAAATTGATATTTATTTTGTTTTTGCTCTGGATCTAATTTCTTTAAGTTCGATCTAATTTTATTTCTAGTGTAATGAGTTTCAGCATTGGTATAATCAGTTGCAAATAATATTGAATATTCATTGCAAAAGTCTATAATTTCTTGTTTAGTTCATAAATTTAACATTGGTCTAAAAATAATATTATTATTTAGAATGTTAAGTTGCTTAATACCTCAAAATAAAGGTTTTCTGTTTGAATTTTCTTGCATGATAGATGATTCTAAAAAATCGTCTTTTTGGTGAGCAAGGAGGATATAGTCGCATTGATATTTTTTAGAAATTTCAAAGTAAAAATCATATCTTTCTTTTCTAGCAATAGCTTGGAAGTTACCACTAGAATATTTGTTATGTAATGAAAGTATTTCTAAAGGGATATTGTTATCAGCACAAAATCGTGAAACCAATGATTCATCATAATTGCTATCATATCTTTTGTTGTAGTTTACATGCGCAACAACAATATTCAATGATTTAAGTAAATTAAGTAGCCACATTGAATCAGGGCCACCACTTACCCCAATTAGAAATTTTTTATTGACGTCAATATTGCATTTATTAAATTCATTTAATAAGTCACGTTGTAATTTAACTAAATTATTTGTTTTCACGATATAGTTCACCACTAAATTTATTCATAACAAATCTAATATCATTACTAATAAAAGAAATTAATGCATCAGAAGCAATATCAATTATTTTTTCAATTGTGCAAAAATCTTGATAGCTAAATTTACCTAGAACATAATTAATTACATTCTGACCACGTCCAATTCCTATTTTTAATCTTTTTATTTCATCAGTTTTTAATTTAGCAATTATATCTTTCATTCCGTTATGTCCACCAGACGAACCTTTTTGTCTAATAACAGCTTTTCCAACTGGCAAATCTAAATCATCATATACAATGATAATGTCATCATCTACAATATTGTAATAATCTTTTATTGCTCTAACAAAATCACCGCTATTATTCATAAAGGTTAACGGTTTGGCTAAAATAACTTCTTTGTCAATGTAATAAATTCCATTAAACTTTTTTTCAGTTAAGGGAGTATGCAATTTTTCTGCTAGTTTGTCAATTACCATAAACCCTGTGTTGTGGCGTGTTTTTTCATATTCAACACCAGGATTTCCAAGTCCAACAATTAATTTCATTATTCGTTCCTCCATAAATATTTAATATTGGTTATTCTATTTGAATCATCATCATTATTTATACCGGTTATCAAAGCTTCTTTTTCTCCAATAACAACGCAATATTTTTTTGCTCTGGTAATAGCGGTATAAATAAGTTTTTTTGATAATAATTTTTTAGCCTCTGAAAATAATACTACAATAACGCATTTACATTCACTACCTTGATATTTATGAACGCTTGTGCAATATGCAGGGTATGTATTAGCAAAAAAATCTTTTCTAGAATAAGAGATAGTTTTTGAATCATTTTCAAATTCAACAGAGATACTTGCCAAAACTTTTTCAAAAGAATTTTTTTTGTTTTCAAAGCCAAAGTGAGATATATAACCGATTTCCCCATTAAACACTTTTGTTTTTGGATCATTAACTAAATTTATTACCTTATCATCAATGGCCAAAATATGGTCTCTATATTTTATTTGTTCATTGCCATCTAATTTTCTAAAGAAATTATTTAATGTTTCATTTATTTGATCAATTCCCGTTTCGTAATTATATATTGGACTTAAAATTGCAATATCACGTTTGCTATAGCCTTGTTGCAATAAGTCATTTAATTTAAAGAGTAACATTGACTTTAGATTACTCTGTTTCGTTTCGATAAACTGAGAATTATTTCCTTTAAATTCGGGTAGTTTGCCTTTATTAATATCTAGAGCATCTTGAATAATGTCAAAATTTTCTGCTTGTCTAAAAATTTTACTTAAAACAATTGTTTGAAAAATATTGCTTTCTATAAAATCCCTAATTAAATAACCAGCGCCAATGGCGGGCAATTGATCTTTATCACCTACTAATATGATTCGTTTTAATGAATTCTTTTTTATTCCTTTAAGTAGTGAATAAAACAAATCAACACTTACCATTGAAAATTCATCAATTATTAAACATTCAATCGGTTTTGCATTTTTTTCATTAATCATGAATTTGTCATTATCAACATCCCATTCTAAAAAACTGTGTATAGTAACTGCATTTGTTTTTTCTTGAATATTGTTTATGTTGATAGTTGCTCTACCTGTTGGTGTGACTATTGCCAAATCATCTTCATCATAGACTGAAAGCAGTTGTTTAATTATTTCATTAGTTATCAATGTTTTTCCAGTGCCGGGGTTTCCTGTAATCAATGTCAATTTGCTAGTTAGTGCTGTTTCGATTGCTTGAAGTTGCAAAGGGTGGAACATTTCACTTGGCTTGAAATTAATGAATTTTGGGTTTGAAGAAGATTCAATATGTTTCAATCTTTTGACAATATATTTTTCCATATCAAATACATCTTTAGCACTAAGATATGTACCATCTTCGTATTCAATTTCGATTAAATATTTATTTTGAACCAATAATTCAACGCTATTATTGAATGTTTCAACATCCCTAGGTCATTCAGTGTCTTGGCTTGCAAAGTTTATTAGTTGGTCGTATAAATAATCTTTTAAAATTCTAGTGTTTCCAGAATTATATAGATATTTTAAAAATGATTTGTACAAGTGGGTTGCAGGTTTAAAGGGGTGTTCAAATTTGTTAAAGATATTATGTAATTTGTCCATATCTTCAAGTGAGATACGTTCATTGTCTAAATAAAATAAGTAAAAGTTATCTTTATAAGCATCTATAAAATCTTTAAAATGTTCAAATTTCTTAGCAACTATTTCATACAATGAAGGCGTTAAATTATTTGTTAAAAAGAACATTTGATCCTCAATTAATGTTGGATTATTTTTAATAAATTCAACAGCATAGTTTCATGTCAATTCTGATATTGAATATTTTGAATAATCAATTGAATTATCCTCAACCATTTTTCTTAAAGCATCGATCCCTAAATCTTTTACAATTAATTTTGCTTTTTCTTCGCCTATACCAGGAAAATGACTACTTTTTAAAAATTTAATAACATAGTTTAGTTTATATTCTTCATCTTCGTTTATTTCAATAACGTCTGTTGCAATATAACTATTTGGATATTTTGAAAAACTATTTTTAGAGACTGATATTTCATAAATGTGGCTGTTTAAGGTAATGTTTTTTTCAGAAAATAAATTGTTTTTTAAAGTTACTGAAATACTGTTGTATTTATTAACTTTAACAGGATTCAAACCATCATTAGAAGATACTAAAAATGAAACTATAACAACTCGGCCATCAGTGGACGTTCACATTATTTTATTAAATTTACCTTGAATATTGCTATTTTGTAACATATTTAAAATTTTAACAAATATAAGAATTTGGTTATCAATAATAATTAATTATTGTTTTATATATAAAATAAGCAAAAGTTAAATATATTTAACAAAAATTAAGTATTTCATTTATTTAATAATATTGTAAAATATAATAGCATTTAAAAAGTAAAAGAGGATTAAAAATGTTAGATTTAAAATATATTATTAGTAACAAAAATGAAGTTATTAAAAAACTATCAACACGTAATTTCAATATTGCTATTATCGAAGAAATTTTTGAAGACGCTCAAAAAAGAAACGAATTAATTCATAATTTAGAAACTTTGCAAGCTAAAAGAAATAAATTAAGTGAACAAATTGGAATTAATAAAAGAAACAAGCAAGATTGCTCGGAATTATTACAACAAGTTGCTGAAGTTAAAGAACAAATTGAAAAAATTGATGAAGAAGCTGACACATTGGTAAAGAAAGTCAACACATTACTATACCAAATTCCTAACTTGCCATATGATGAAGTTCCTGTGGGAAGAGATGAAGATGACAACGTAGTTTTAAAAGAACATCCAAATTTAGGGAGAGGGTTAGTAAAAGGCGTATTGCCACATTATGAAATAGCAACAAAATTAGATATTGTTGATTTTGTTAGATCAGTGAAGTTAGCAAGCACAAGATTTGTTTTATACAAAAATGATGGTGCTAAATTAGTAAGATCCTTAGCCTCTTTTATGCTTGATACGCACATTGCAAATGGATATAAAGAATTAATGCCTGCCCATTTAGTTAATTCAAATATGCTTTATGGAACAGGGCAATTGCCTAAATTTGCAGAAGATTTATTTAAAATGCAAGGCAATGACCTTTGATTAATACCAACTGCAGAAGTTCCAGTTACAAACTATTATTATGACGAAATTTTAGATTTGTCTAAGCCAAAGAAATTTGTTGCATATACAAAATGTTTCCGTTCAGAAGCAGGAAGTAGTGGAAAAGATACAAAAGGTTTAATTAGACAACACGAATTCCATAAAGTAGAACTTGTGAAAATAACCAGCGAAAAAGATGCAATGAAAGAATGAGAATCGATGGTAAAAGATGCAAAAAGCATTCTTGAATTACTTGAAATTCCATACCGTGAAATGATGCTTTCAACTGGCGATATTGGATTTAGCTCAGCAAAAACTATTGACCTAGAACTATGAATTCCATCAGAACAAAGATATAGAGAAACAAGCTCAATTTCTATATGCAGAGATTTCCAAGGTCGTAGGGCAAAAATTAGATATCGTGATGAAAATGGTCACACAAAATATGCATACACAATGAATGGTTCAGGCTTAGCTATTGATAGAGTTGTTGCTGCTATTTTAGAAAATTATCAAAACCCAGATGGTTCAATCACAATTCCAAAAGTTTTAGTTCCATACATGGGCAAAGAAGTTATTAAATAATAGAATATTTAAAGCGAAACACCAAGTATATTATTTTAACACTTGGTGTTTTTTATAATATTAAAGTAAGTGTATAAAAAAAGAGAATTAAGAAAATTTAGAGTTGAATATCTATTTGTTCCTATATGAACTTAAAGTTTTATATAGAAAATTTTTATAACTAAAATTATAAAAAATTTAATTTTGTATAGTCGTTATTTTCGTTTTTTTTGTTATGATGATGATATGACTTGAATTATTAAGAATAAAGATTGCTTAGAATATATAAAGAAATTAAAAGAAGAAAATTTAAATATAGAACTATTTGATGCTGTTATAACTGATCCACCATATAATATATCTAAAAAAAATAACTTTCAAAGTATTGGCAGATCAGGAATAGACTTTGGGAAATGAGATTATGAATTTGACCAAACTAAATGAATTAAGAAAATTAGCCCATTTATAAAAAATGGCGGTTCAATAATAATATTTAATGATTACAAAAATTTTGGCGAAATAAGCAAGGAACTAGAAGATCAAGGATTTTTTATAAAAGATTTATTAAGATGAGTAAAAAATAACCCTATGCCTAGAAATGTAGAAAGAAGATATGTTACAGATTTTGAATTTGCTATTTGAGCAGTAAAAGGAAACAAAAAATGAACATTTAATAAACAAAAAAGCAAAAAATATTTAAGACCGGAATTTAAAAATTCAATCGTTTCTAAATCAATTGATAAATTGCATCCGACTCAAAAACCGGTAGAGTTAATGGAAAAAATTATAAATATTCATACAAATAAGAATGATTGAATTTTTGACCCATTTATGGGTTCTGGTTCGACTTGTGTTGCGGCCTTAAAATTGCAAAGGAATTTTATTGGATGTGAGATAGATAAAAAATATTTTTGTGCTGCAAAGCAAAGAATAGAAAGGTATGAGCTAGAAATGAATAAAATGAATAGATCACCATTGTATTATTTGGGCGATAAATATAAATTATTACCACAATTAAAAAAATTATTTCCAAATAATATTAGAAATTTTTATGATGCATTTGCCGGAGGAGGAACGGTTATTGCAAATGTTATAGCTCAAAAATATTTTTACAATGATAAGCAAAAAGAAGTGTGCAATATTGTAAAACTTCTCTCAAATACTAACCCTATAAAAATTTTAAATGATATATATATATATATATAAGAAGTATGGCTCAATTGATAAATTAGATCCCGTAACGAAAAGAGTAAATTCATCAATTTATAATTCGATAAAAAGTGAATATAATTTATCAAAAAATAAGTATTCATATGAATCTTGTATAGTTTTATTAGTTCTAATAATTTATGGATTTAATAGTCAAATAAGATTTAATTCAAAAGGAGAATTTAATATTCCTTCCGGAAAACAAATTTTAAATGAAACAAGGAAACAATGCCTTGTCGATTTTTCTTCAACTTTAAATAGAAAAAATATTGATTTTTCTTCATTGGATTTTCAAGAATTTATATATTTGAAAATGCAAGAAACAAGAGAAGACGATTTTTGGTATTTTGATCCTCCATACTTAATTTCGGGTGCAATATATAATCAGGCCTGAACATTAGAAGAAGACAGAAAATTATTTAAATTATTAGATTTGTTAGATTCAAAAAACATAAAATGAGGATTATCAAATTTATTTCAATCGAAGGGTAAATCAAATACTGAATTAATTGAATGGTCAAAAAAATATAAAGTTTTTCATTTAAATAAGCAATACACAAATTCAAATTATCAAAGAAAAAATAGAGATCAACTAGATGACGAAGTTTATGTAACTAATTATGAAAAAGCAGGGATTTAATAAATTTGGTGGTACTGAATTTAGAGTTGCTGAACCTATAAATGAATATTTTTCTATTTTATCTTGAGTAAATTATGAGAGAATATCTATTGAAAATAATTTGTCAAACAATCTTCAAAAAAATTTCAATGTAAATTGAGACGAAGAGTTTAAAAAATATGTTAAAAATCAAAAAATCTATAATTATAGCAATGATAAAAAAATAAAAAGTAGATTTAATTTCGTGATAAGTCATTTAAAAAAATGAGGATTTCTAAAAAATTCTAAAAATTTAGTTTTTAATTTTGAACCAAAAAAATTTTTTGACACAGACAGCCCGGTTGAGGAATTATTTTTCAAAAAGATGTACTTATATTGAGAAGAATTCAGAGAAATGGTAAATTTTATAATTTCTTATAATGAATCATCGATTAACATTGAAAAATTAAATTGAGCATTTGCGGTTTTTGATTATAAAGAAGATAAATTTGAGGATCTATATACAAAAAATAAACAGCAAATTTTAGAAGAGATTGCAGATGTTTCTAATATAACTAATATTAAGTCTTTATTTAAAAAGAAAATTAATGAATATAAGATTTTAGAAAAAATTTTTAATTTGTTAAGAATCAAAGAACCTTTGTCATATAGTGATTATTTAGAATTGAAACCCAAAGAATTTAAATATATAAAAAGATTATTAAATATTCCCCCAAAAGAAAGAAATGTAAACTATTTAGATAAAATAAATTTTTACATATTTAATCATTTACAAGAAGATTTTTTGCTAGATTTAAAAAAAATCTCTATTGAATTTAATATCGAAAAAGAATATATGGACATGTTCAATAGATGAATGTGTAAATTGGGTTTATATAATAGCAATTCAAAAACGATTTTAAAATCTGAATTGAATAATTTTTTTAATTTAGAAAATTTGAAATATTTAAATGAAGCCAATTTTTATTCATTGCCAATTTTTAAGGTGGATAATATTGAAAAAAATATCAAGTTTCCATTTAAATATGAAGAAGTAATAGATATTTTAAATCAAATTCAAAGTGAAAAATTTGAATTTAAAGAAGCACCATCAGAAAAATACATTGCCCTAAAACACGTGCCAAATTTTGCGTTAGCAGAATATTTTGTTAATTTATTCTTCACATATTCCCTTAATATTAATCCGCAAAATTTTAAAAGTATATGTCATACAAAATTAACAAAGAATTTGTATCCAATTTTTTCTGCTCCCGGACATTCGGCAGATTTCGATTATTATGATTCAAAAAACAACATTCAGTATATAGTTGAAACGACTATACTAAAAACAGAGAAGGAAGTTGTTGATGGTGAAAATTATTCAATATCAAAACATGCACAAAACCTAGTTAACGCAAATCAAAATATAAAGGAAATTAATTTATATTTTGTAAATTTTTTAAAATTTAACGAAGAACAAAAAAAAGAATTAGAATCCGTATTTTTATCTACATATAAATCAATGCTTGAAAAAAATAATGTTGGGAAAAATATTTATATAAAAAAATTCTCTGAATTAATTAATTTAAATTTATAAATATGGTCACAAAAAAATAAGCAATTATCTCATTACGACCGACTTTTAGAAGGTAGTCAAAACAAATAAAAAGCATGTTTTTATTTTAAAAATAAGAAATAAGCGATATAAAAAAGTAAGTCCGGTTAAGCCAAGACAAAAAAATTAGGCCTAGTTAAAGCCTAATTTTTCGTTTTGAAATTAATAATTTTTATTAGTATTCATGGGTTGTGATATTTAAACTATCCACTACGATATATTTGTCGCCTTTTTTAGCACCATATTCGCCTAAAATTTTATAAGCAGCATTGTGATTGTTTTTAATTAATGCTCTCACTGCTTCTGAATGTTTTTCACAGAATACACCGGCAGTTATTCCGAAACTTCAAACCAATCTATTGTCGCTAACAACTCCAACAATAAATGCGTTTGGTCTGTATTTAGCAACTTCTTTTAATAATTTTCCGGTGTGACTTAATATAATAGCAAATTTGTATTCACCGCTTTGAAGGATTTTTGCAACTTCATAAGCAATTAACATTCTTGAAGTAGGATGATTTGCCACTTTTTCTATTTGTTTGCCATAGAATAATTCATTGTAATATTCTTTTTCTGCTCTTTTTGCAATTTTAGACATAACTTTAACTGCTTCAACAGGGTATTTACCGCTTGCAGATTCTCCAGATAACATTGTTGAGTCTGCACCTAATTCAACTGCATAATAAACATCAGTAACTTCTGCTCTTGTTGGAATAGGATTGTTTTCCATTGAATCTAACATTTGAGTTGCAACTATAACTTCCTTGCCGACTAATCTACATTTACGAATTATTTTCTTTTCGTAGTAAGGAACATCATAGTAAGGAATTTCAAGTCCAAGGTCTCCTCTTGCAACCATAATTCCGTCTGAAGCTTCAATTATTTCATCAATGTTATTAATTGCCATCTTAGATTCAATTTTTGAAATGATTTGAATGTTTTCTCCACCATTTGCATTTAATATGTCTCTAATTTCTTTTACATTTTTAGCAGAATTTACAAATGATGCTGCAATATAATCAACTTTGTATTTTGCACCCCATATAATATCGTCAATATCCTTTTGACTTAAAAAAGGAAGTGAGAAGTTAACACCAGGAATGTTAATTCTTTTATTAGTTTTTAAGAAATGTTCATTAACTGTTTCAACAGTAATTTCAAATTTTTTAACATCCTTTACAGTTGTAACTAATTTTCCATCATCAATTAAAACTTTATCCCCTATTTTAAGATCGTTGTCCATTCTATATGAAACAGTAATTTGATCTTGGGTACCTAAAAAATTCTTGTATGAATTTTCATCTGTTTTAATTTTTAAAATGTGATTTGCAGGGATTGTAACTCCATCATTTTCCATTTTTCCAACTCTAATTTCAGGGCCTTTTGTGTCAAGCATTAATGAGATTGGAATGTTTAGTTCTTTTGAAATTTGTCTTGCTATTTCAAATTTATTAACATGAGTTTCAGGACCACCATGTGAAAAATTGGCTCTAATTGTAGTAACTCCGGCTTCAATTAAACTCTTCATTGTGTCATAATTATCTGAAGAAGGGCCAATTGTTGCAACAATTTTAGTTCTTAGTTCATTAAATTTCATATTACCTCTTTTGTTAAATAAATACATAAATCTAACATATTAATTTTACCACACAGGAGGCTAAAAAAATCAATAGAATGCCCGCCAGACAATATAAAGTCTATTAATGCATTGAAAGTTAATAAATTTAAATTAATTATTGTAATAAAATAATAAGTGAGTAAATTAATAGTAAAATTACTTATCTAACTTATTAAACCATTAATTATTTTTATTTAAAATTAAAATCAATTTAAAAAATAAGTATGAGATTCCAATTATTATTGTGATTGCTAAAAAGGAGTACTAATTATGCAAGAACAAAAATTTAATAGAATATTTTTTATAGTTACAGATGGTCTTGGCATTGGATACGAACCACGCCAAGCTGAATTTCATGATGAAGGTGCAAATAGCATGTTGCATGCGTCAGAAGCATTGCCACTAGAAATTCCTACATGAACAAAATTAGGAATTACTGAAATAGCAGAAACTTCAAAACATGTGCCAAGAAATAAAAAACCATTGGCATATATGGGAAAAATTTATGAAATGTCAAATGGAAAAGATACATTGACAGGACATTGAGAAATGATGGGAATTTATACAAAAGTTCCAAACCCACAATTCATTGAAAAAGGTTTCCCTGCTGATTTAGTCGCAGAATTATCAAAAGCGTTTGATAATAGAAAAATTATTGGAAATAGAAATGCATCAGGCACAGTTATATTGGCCGAATTAGGTTTGCAACACATTGAAAAAGGAGATATGATAATTTACACTTCTCCTGATTCGACATTGCAAATTATTGGGGATGAAAAAACATTGGGTGTTGAAAAACTAACTGAATATGCAAAGAGAGCAAGAGCAATTTGTTCATCAAGACCTGAATGAAATGTAGCAAGAGTTATCTCACGTCCATTTGTTTATGAAAATGGAAAGTTCACACGTACATTCAATCGTCATGATTTTGCTAATAAACCAACAGGACATATTATTCTAGAAGATTTACAAAAAGCAGGTGTTGAAGTAGTTGCTGTTGGTAAAATTAATGATATTTTCAGTCATGTTGGTATTGACAAAGTTTATGGACCAGCTTCTGATGATGAAAATATGGACGTTGCAATTGATATTGCTTCTTCAAATACCAAAAACCAATTTGTATTTGTAAATCTTGTTCAATTTGACAGCCATTTTGGACATAGAGAAGACCCAATAGGATATTCACAAAATATTTCAAGGCTAGATATTAAATTAACAAAATTGATAAACGCAATGAAATCAGATGACTTGTTAATTATAACTTCTGACCATGGAAATGACCCAACAAAAGGCCCTGATCATACAAGAGAAGCATTGCCATTGACAATATTTTCAAAGAAATTCAAATCACCATGTGTATTTAAAGAACCTTTGAAAGGCTTGGGAACTGCAGGAAATATTGTTGCAAGAAATTTCAATGTTCCAACCGTTCAAACAGGTGAAGATATTTTTGATAAATTAATCTAAAAAATAAATTAAAGCACATTGTGCTTTTAATTTTATCTTTTTTATTTATAATTAATTACATGAAAAAATTAGATAAAATAACACCACAAAATGAAGATTTTGCGCGTTGATATACTGACGTTATCCAAAATGGGGATTTAATGGCATATGGCGCAACAAAAGGATGCATTATTTTTAAACCGTTGGCATATTCTATTTGAGAAAATATTCAAGCAAAAATGGATATTGAATTTAAAAAGAGAGGCGTTCAAAACGTTTATTTACCTCTTTTAATACCAGAAAGCTTATTGCAAAAAGAAAAAAATCATGTCGAAGGATTTAATCCTGAACTTGCAACTGTTACTGAAGTAGGCGGCAAAAAATTGGCAGAAAAGTTTTTTATAAGACCAACTTCAGAAACATTGTTTGCTGATTTATTCAAAAATGAGGTTTCATCTTACAATGATTTGCCAATAATTTATAATCAATGAGTTAATGTTTTAAGATGAGAAAAAACAACAAATCCATTTTTAAGAACAAGGGAATTTTTGTGACAAGAAGGTCATACTATCCATTCAAGTAGTGAAGAGGCCATTGAATTTGCCAAGACTATGCACAAGGTTTATAAAGATGTTATTGAAGAAAATTTAGCAATTCCAGTAGTAGAAGGCTGCAAAACAGATCATGAAAAATTTGCTGGCGCTGATATAACATACACCTTAGAATCAATGATGAAGGACGGAAAGGCACTTCAATCAGGTACTAGCCACTATTTAGGACAAAATTTTACTAAGGCATTTGATATAACATTTAAAAACAATGAAAATAAATTAATCAATCCTTATGGTACCAGTTGAGGGACAACAACAAGATTAATTGGCGCGCTAATTATGACTCATGGTGATGATCGGGGAATAATCATTCCACCAAAAATAGCAAGGACTCAAGTTGATATATTAGAAATTTTTAATTCAAAGGATGAACGAGTTCACAAGCTTGCCCTTGAATTAAAAGATGCATTATTAGCAAAAAATATTGTTGCAAACATAGATTCTTCAAACAAGGGTCCAGGTTTTAAAGCAGCAAATTCAGAAATTCATGGTACACCATTGAGAATAGAAATTGGTCCAAAGGATATTGAAAATAATAGTGTATTATTCGTTAGACGTGACAATCTAGAAAAAATTACTTCAACAATTGCTGAAGCAGCAGATATTGCCAGCCTCTTATTACAAAAAATACAAGACAATTTATTTGAAAGTGCTAAACAACGCTTGCAAAATAATATTGTAACTGTTAATAGTTATCAAGAATTTAAGGAAGCAATTGCTGCGGGTCACTGAGTGTATGCTGCATTTGATGGTAACGGTGATGATGAAGTAAAAATTAAAGAAGAAACAGGAGCATCAACAAGGTGTATTCCATTTAAGGAACCAATAAAAGTTTCAAATGATACTTGTTTTTGAACTAATAGAAAAACAAAAAGATTTGTATTATTTGCAAGAGCATATTAAAGGAGAAAATACTATGTATAAAACTATTGAATCAGTTGAAGAATTCAAAAAGAACGAATATTTAGAAGGAAAATCAATTGTTGCATTTAGAGCAGTTTGATGTGGTCCATGCCAAATGATTGGCCCAGAATTAGAAAAATTAGCAGAAGAAAATTCAGATGTTAATGTTTTTGATTTGGACGTAGATAAATTCATTGATTTAGCAAGAGAAATGAATGTATCTCATATTCCATCGTTATTTTATTATAGAGACGGTAAGTTAGTTTCTCAAAGTGTAGGATACTTGCCAGTTGAAGAAATTTTAAACAATTTAAATAAGTAGGAAAATTATGATTAATTTTAAACCTAAGGCATATTTTTTGGATATGGATGGCACATATCTAGATTTGCCTCGCAAAAAACAAATTATGATAAGTGAAAAAAATGTTGAGGTTGCTAAGGACTTCAACAATAGAGGAATCCCTGTTATTTTGTCAACAGGTAGAGGAAATTCAAAGTTTGTTTTGGATTTAACAAATAAAATAAATGCACCGTTTGCTGTTTGCCAAAATGGTGGAGTAATTGTAGATAAAAATAATAATGTTTTGAAACGCCATGAAATTAACCCTGATACATTGAAATCAATAATTGAAATTTTAATTGCACAAAAAATGTTTTTTATTTTTAATAGTGGCGATACAATATATGGAACAAAAACAAAATTTAGAATTGCTAGAGCTTGATTAAAAAAACTAAACAAAGTTACATATGATGAAATTCAATCATTGCCAGCAACAACAAAAATTTTAACTTTTGGGAAGTCAAAAAAGGGAATAATAAAACTTAGAGATGAATTATTAAATGCTTTTCATGATATTTCAACACATATTGTATCAAAAGGATATTCAATTGAAATTAGCGATATTAATGCTAATAAAGGAATTGGCGATCGATTTGTATGTGATTTGTTAAATATTGATTATAAAGAAGCAGTTCACTTAGGCGATTCGGGCAATGATGTTGTTACTCAAAAATATTTAGGTGGCTTTGTAGCGATGAAAAATTCTACAAAGAACATAAAGCAAAAAGCAGATTATGTAGGATATTCATATAAAAAATCTGGAGTAGCAAAAACATTGCAAGAACTTCAAAAATAACAAAAGTAGGAAAAACCCTACTTTTGTTATTTTTTATTGATTAAATTCTTCAAAGAATTTTCCAAAGAATATAGTTCAAATTTGCCAATAATTTGTTTTGCACTGTTTGAAATTGCAATATTAGATATTGCTAAATTTTCTAATTCTGGAAGTTGCAAATCAAAGTCTATCCTTAAGGTTGCTAAATATTTATCGAGAAATGTATTTTCTTTATATTCCATCAATTTTTTGGCAATTGAAGGTTTTATTTTTTCAATATTATTGTATATATTTTCAATAGTCTTATAATCTTCTAATAAAGTTTTAGCAGATTTAGGTCCAATTCCTACAACACCCTTAAAATTATCACTGTTATCACCGACTAATGCCTTATAATCAATAACTTGATTTGGTAAAAAATCATAATATTCTGAAAAATTCTTTGAATTAAGAAAAAAGAAAGAACCAGTTTTATCTTTTTTAATGATTGCTGTTTGTTCATCTATTAATTGATTTAAATCTTGATCTCCTGAAAAAATGATTGTATTCAAATTAAATTTATTTTTAACTTTTGCAATTATATCATCAGCTTCAAAGCCATTATAATATTGGTTTTGAATATTAATATTTGTTAATATTTCTTGAATTAAATCAAGCTGTAGATAAAAACTTTCTGGTGCTTTTTTTCTACCATCTTTATAAGAAGGAAATAATTCATGCCTAAATGTTTTGACATGCGAATCAAAGGCTATATAGATATATTTAGGATTTAATTTCTTTAATAATAGAAAAAGTGTTTTAAAGAAAGCTACTATCGCATTGGTTTCAAAGCCTTCTGATGTGGTTAAAATTTGAGTTGCGTTATAAGATGTTGCATAATAGGATCTGTATGCTAAAAATGTACCATCTATAATCAACAGTTGTTCATTATCTTTCTTCATTTAAAACTTCCTTTATTGAACGCAAATAAAAAATATTTTCATTTCTTTTTTCTAGAGTTACTTTGATAGTTTTTCCCTTAATATTTAGTATTTCTTGATTTGATGTAAAATAAAATGCTCTTATTTTTTGCATGTTTGCTTCTAAATCTAATTCAAAATAGTTATTACCTTTTTTAGAAATTTTTTGCTTTACGTTTGTACAGTTAACGATTGCTAAATATTCATTTCCAACGTGCATGTCTATAAAACTAGTTTGTCCAGGCATGCCATTGCTTGCGCTTGAATTAAAATTATAAACTTGACCTAATAATTCAATTTCGTTTTTCTTTTCAAACATGATATCTTGATTAAGGATTTCACTTGGTTTATAAGAGTTTATTATATTAGAGCTAACACCTTCAATGTTATTCTTAAACATTTTTATAAATAACATTGTATCAGTATTGTTTTTTTGAATCTCATTCAACAAGGTGTTTTGATTATAATTAAATGATCTAAGAGTGTTTGCCTTTATTAATAATTCAATTGTACTTTTGCCAATTGATTGAGAGCTAGAAATTTTTAATAAGAAATCTAGGAAATTTTTATATGGGCCATATTTTGATCTATTTTCAACAATTGAATTAGCAATTTCGGGACCAAGACCCTTAATTAGTGTAAGTGGCAATATTATTTTTTTATTTTTAATTATAGCTTCTGATTCAGAAAGGTTAATGTCAGGAGAAACTATTTCTACCCCACACTCACTTGCCTCGTTAACGAATTTTGCAATTGTATCTTGGGAGCCGTGTGCCGAGCTTATACATGACGTATAAAATTCTAAGGGGTAATGAGCTTTTAAAAAGGCCATTTGAAAAGTTATAATTGAATATGAAACCGCATGAGATCTATTGAATCCATATGATGCAAATTTTTCTATGCTGTTAAAGATATTTGTAGCCAAAGATTTTTCATAGCCATTTTTCATTGCTCTTTCAATAAAAATAGATTTAATGTCTTCCATTTCATTTATTTTTTTCTTAGAGATAATTCTTCTTAGATTGTCAGCTTCAATGAATGTCATTTTAGCAACAACTTGAGCAATTTTCATAATTTGTTCTTGATATACAATGATTCCATAAGTAGAATCAAGGATTTTATCATATTCATTATTTATTTTTGGTATCGACTCTAGTCCAAATTTTCTTTTTGCATAAACCGAAACGTTTTTCATTGGACCTGGTCTATTTAATGAAATTATTGCAACAATATCTTCAAAATTATTTACCTTTACCTGTCTTAAGGCTTTTATCATGATTGGACTTTCAACTTGGAAAACGCCTCTTGTGTGGCCAGAGCTCAATAATTCTAATGTTTTTTGATCGGTTAAGTCTATATCTTTTAAGTTAATTTTAAGACTTTGATTTTGATAAATTAGATCAACTATATTTGAAATAGTCGTCAATGTTTTCAAACCAAGTATGTCCATTTTAACTAACCCAAAATCTTCTAAATATTCCATACTTATTTGAGTTTGAAGGAAATTTTCAGAATTATATTGAACTGGTGCTATTGAGATGACGGGTTGGTCGCTAATTACTAATCCGGCAGCATGTGTGCCAATTTGTCTATAAAATCCTGATATCCTTGCTGCTTGGTTTAATATTCTTGTGCTAAATGATTCATCATTAGGATTTAATTTTGCTAATGATAATTGTAAATTTCTATTTTCATTGTATTCAACTAATAGGTCTTGTTCATCATTTTCAATATTTTTTGATATTTCATTAATTAATGTTGAGGCAATATTGTTTATTCTTAAAATATCTCTAATCGCTGATTTTTTACCTAGCGAAGAAAAAGTAACAATATTTGCCACAAATTCATGCCCATATTTTTTTAATAAATATTCAATAACATCATTTCTTTTATTATCTTGAACATCAATATCAATGTCAGGCATAGTAACTCTATTAGAATTTAGGAACCTTTCAAATATCAAATCATATTTAATAGGGTCTACTTCGGTTATATTTAATAGATAGCCTATTAATGAACCGGCTGCTGAACCTCTTCCTGGTCCTATTTTAATATTGTTATTTTTTGCTCAATTAACTCAATCTTGAACAACTAAAAAGTAATCAGCAAAATTAAGATCTTCAATAACTTTTAGTTCTTTTAAAAACCTTTGTTGGTATTCATCTGTTCATGAATATTTATCAAATTTTTCTCTTATTGATTTAAATAATAACAATTTTAAATATTCATTAGAAGCAATATTTTTGTCGTTTTTGAATTTGGGCATTTTGAAACCTTTAGTTTCAATTCCAAAATAAAGTTTTTTAGCAAAATTATTTGTTCTTTCAATTAATTCTTCTAATTTTGAATTGTTTTTTGTTTCTATATCAATTTTAAATTCTTCGTAAATGCTTTCAAATATTTTATTATTTGAAATATTTGACATTGTTTTAATTATTGAATTATCATCATATTTTAATATTGAATTGTGATTAATTAATAAACACTTATCAAAAATATTTTGTATTTCACTATTGTCTATATCATATTGGCTTATTGCAAAATAATGGTTTTGAATTTCTAAAATATTATTAGTTTTTTTATAATAGCCAAAAATTGGATGTTCTATCCATATTAAATTAGAATAATCTCTAATTTCAGCTAAATCTATGTAGCCTTTTTTTCCATAGTTTAAAGAAAGCATTTTTAGGTTCATAAAAGATTCTTTATTTTGGCAGTAAACTATAAATCTATACAAATTATTTTCTATTTTTACATTTACGTCAAGACCAAAAATAGGCTTTAAATCATGTTTTCTAGCTTCATTTAAAAAATGTGGCATGCTATAAAAATTGCAATGTTCTGTAATACCAAAATACTCTATATTATTATTTAGTAATTCTTGAATAAAATCATTAATGGTTATTGTGCTTTCTAAAAAAGAAAATATAGTATTTAAGTGAAGGTTAATTAATTTCATATTTCAATTATATTATTAAATAAAACATTTTTCGAAACTATAAGAAAACATAGTGAAAGTTATTTTGCAAGAAAAATTTTTCTATTTTTTATTACATTTTTTAACCAAAAAATCATTAAAAAATTCCTTCTTACTGTTAGAAAATAAAAATAGTTTAAAAAGTATCTAGTTTTAAGGCTAAAAGGCATGCAGTGCATTGTTAATAACTTTTTAATAAGTAGTTAAATTGTTAAAAAACCTAAGAAAAATTAATTTTTATTTCCTAAGCAATCTATCATATTTGTACACGACTAATTAGAAAGGGGCTAAATATGGTTGAAAATTTTTTTATTGAAAGTGAGAGGGAAATTACACAAAACGATTTTAAAAATCTAGTAATTTTTTATGCTCCGATTTTAGGCCATAGTAGCATATTTCTATATCAATTTTTATATAATTTAAAAAATATTTATACAAAAAATAAACTTTTTAATTTTTCTGAAATTAAAGATATTTTATTATTAAATGAACAAGAATTTGAGGAATGTCGTAGTAAACTAGAAGCGCTAAGCTTACTAAAAAGTTATTTAAACAAAGATGGTGTTTATATTTTTAGTTTAAATGCTCCTTTGAATGCAAATGAAATAAGCAATAATAAAATTATTTCTAATATGTTAATTAAATTAATCACTAAATCAAAATATGAAGAATTATTAAAATTAAATGCAAATTATCAATTTGATAAAACAACAATTAATGATGTTTCTAAAAAGTTTTATGAAGTATTTAATCTAGAAAATATAATTGATTTAAATACAAAAAATGAAGAATTGAATTTTAATTCAATTACTCTAGATGAATTAAAGGACAAGATAGAACCCGAACAATTTATTAGTCAATATACAAAAACAAATTTAAGCTTTAGCCAAAATGAAATGATTAGAAAATTGAAAAGAATGAAATTTAATAATTTTTCAATAAATGCTTTCATTTATTATTCAATTAAAATAAATCATTCAGTTGTATGCAAATATATTGAAAAAATAGCAGAAGATTTTAGTCATAGAAATTTATATGATGCCGAAAGAATTGATCAAGAATTAGAAAATGTTTATTTAATAAAACAAAATGCAAATAAAGAGTTAAAAAATATCAAAAAAAATGAAGATGAATCGGTTACTAGAGAAGATTTAAATTGTTTTTTAGATCTTGCTAATGAACATGATTGAACTAACTAAAAAATAAGAAAGCAAAAAAATGGAAAACAAAATATTCGATGAATTATTTAAAAATTCTCTTTTTAAAAATATTGATTTAGAGGCAGAAAAAGCAAAAATTTTAGCCGATCCAAATGTTAAAGCAATTATTGAAAAACTAAATTTAAATTCTAAACAAATCCAAAAAGGAATGAATTATTTGCAAAAATATTATAGCTATATTGAAATACATAAACAACTTCCAACATGAACCCTCTTTGTTGATGATAATGGAATTTTGCAAATTGATTTAAGCAACGATGGTTTTTTTAGAAAACAAAAAGAAATGAATAACTTTTGACTCACAAATATAACAAGCATGGATAATGAATGAATTTATTATTTTAATAACGCAAAAGCAAAGAAACCTCAATATATAGTATTGAATACAAACCAATCATTGGAAAAATTTGCGCCAGAACTAAAAAATGAAATCAAAGATATTACTTCAATGAAATCAAATCAAGGATTATTGCTCATTGATCAAAATCTCGTTAATGCAAGAAATATTTTAAAATTTTTAGCTTTCTTATTTGGCACTAAGAAAAACAAAAGTGTAGCATTTGTTGACAACAATAATTTGTTTGAAGTCATGTCTAATAATTTAAAAAATTCATCAGAAATTAATTCAATTGTTCAAAATTTGATTTCTGTTGATTATTTATTCATAGATCGCTTTGCGATCGGAGTAAAACCTGAATGATATATTACAAATATATTTAATATATTGAGCGAACGTGAACAAAAAAATAAAATTACTTTTATGAGCTCACCTATTGATTTTACTTCTTCAAAACAACATATAATATTTAATAAAATGCCTGGTAATGATGGTATAACTAGGATTGAATCATTGCTTAAATTGACAGTTTTAAGATTGATGAAAAAGTTCATTTCGTTCTAAAATTATTAATTTTTGTTTAAAATAAAGCATTAAAAATAATAAAAAATGATTTTTTTAAAAAAAATAATATAATTATTGCATATTTAAAGAAAATATATAGTATTAAAGCGTCCCCTCTTGCGCTTTTTTCTTTACTAATTTTATTTTAAAAATTTATAAAATGTATTATAATTCTATATGCAAACATGCATGCCAGTGTTGCCACCATAGCCAAACGGCCAAGGCATAGGTCTGCAACACCTTGATTACCGGTTCGAATCCGGTTGGTGGCTCCAATGCGCCCGTAGCTCAATTGGACAGAGTGTTTGGTTACGGCCCAAAAGGTTGCGGGTTCGACTCCTGCCGGGCGCGCCATATCAGTTAAACTGAATTAGAAACTAGGTTAATTCCTAGTTTTTTTAAACTATTAATCTTTAAAAAATTAGCAATTAACGCATTAAAGTGCTAAATTGTGCTAAAATTTTTTTGAAAGAGGCAATCATGGAGCAAAATTCTTCTAATGCAAACACAAATAAGTCTTTAATTATATGCAATAATTATGATAAGAAACTAATCAAATATTTTAGATACATTGTTGAAATGTACATTAAAACCGGCGAACCAGTAGGATCAAAAAGATTAGTTGAAAAATTTAAATTATCTTGTAGCTCTGCAACTATAAGAAACGCAATGGCAGAATTAGAAAAACTAGGTCTTTTAGAAAAAAAACATGTTTCAGGAGGAAGAATTCCTTCTTCAAAAGGTCTTGAATACTATACAAAAAATTTACTTTATAATGCTAAAAAATATTTCAATGAAAAACTTGAAGATCTTTTATCTAAGCGTAGGTTAAGCATCAACACAACATTAGAAGAAGCAGCAAATGTCGTTAGCCAAATGGCAGGCTTTGCCGTAGTTGCAACTTCAAACAATGAATCTGAATTATTGAAAAGTATTCAGTTGACACCGCTTGATGAAGAATCTGCAGTTGTTGTTATTGTTACAAGTTCAGGAAATGTTCAAAACAAAATGTTTAAGTTTGAAAGTGGGATTGAATTAAATGATTTAAGGATTGCAATTAGATTATTTAAAGAAAGATTGATTGATACTCCATTAATTAATCTTGCTAAAAAAACTGAATCATTAGCCCCAATATTATCTACACAAGTTAAACATTTTGAGTTAATAATGCAGAAATTTATCAAAAACATATTTTGTTTTGAAGAAAAATTAGAGAATAAATCGTTTAATAAAAATGTAATAATATTATCAGAACAAATAAGCAGAGAAGAGATCGCTAAGACATTAGAATTAATTGAAAACCACTCAGTTTGAGAAGCGATTGAAAACAATCTTGATGAAGAAAAAAATATAAAACTAGATTTTTCACATCCTAATTTAAATATTATTTCAAAAAGAATTCAATTTATTAATCATAAAAATATTAAAGAAATAAGTATATTAGGTCCTAAAAATTTAGATGTTGAAGAATCGCTAGAAGCAATAAATTTATTTGAAGGTATTATTAAAAAAGAAGAAGAAAAAGGAGAATAAATGAGTCAAAATATTTCAAAATATGATTATATAGAGTGTATTAGAAAAATTAACAAAAATGAAAAAATTGAATATAAGGGATTTGTTGGCTTTGATTTAGATAAAAATATTGAAAAAACTATCTTGGAAGGAAAGCAAAACGAAAAAGGTGAGCTAGTTTTAAAAATTGATAATGAAATTTTTAAAGTAATAATTATTGATTTTCAAAAAACAAGTCCTAAGTATTTAGAAGTTTTTGCTAAAAATCAAGAATTAAATGAAAATATTAAGAAATTGCAACTAAATTTTTTGGAATTAGGCGAACTTAATGAAAAAATAAAACAAGAAAAGACACAACAAGAAATTTTGTTTAAAAATCAAGTAATTGAATTGGAAGCAAAAGCACAATCAAAAATAAATGAACATCGTCAAAAAAATGATGAGCATTTATTGCAACAAAAAACAGAATTAAAAAAATATGCCCTACAAGACTTTTTAGAAGAGTTCATTAAGATATATACAAAATATGACAGTGCTTTAAATTTTGCAAAAAAATCTGATAATATCGCTGTTAATAATTTTGCAAAAGGCTTTGATATGCTTAAGAATGATTTTGAAAATTTAATGTTAGATAACGGAATAAAAATAATTGAACCAAAAGTAGGAGATTTATTCGACCCTGAATGTCAACAAATTACCGAAAGCATTGAATCAAAAGAACCCTCTGGCACAATTCTTGAAGTAAAGAGCAATGGTTATTCATTATTTAACAGAATTTTAAAACCTGCCTCAGTAATAATTAGTAAATAAACTAATAAAAAACAACATTTAATATAAAATATTAAATAATTAATTCATTTTTCTAAGGAGATAACAATGAAATTACCTTATATAGCAATAAAAAATCAGATTATTATTCCATATACTTCTGACAAAATTAGAGTTGGAAAAGCTAAATCGGTGTCAGCTTTATTAAAGGCTTTTAATGGAAATAAAAATATAGTTATTACGTTTTTAAATCCAAATTATAAACAATCAAATGAGGAACATACAATTAATGATATTGCTCCTGTAGGCGTACTTGCTAATATTACTAACATTAGTGAAGAATCAGGAATTTATCATGTTAATTTAGAAGCAAAAGAACCGGTTAATATTAATAAAATCTCAATAGTTGATGAAAAATCAACAAATAGTGAGGATAATTTTTATGTTGATATTTCGCCTATTCAAGTCAATTCATATGATTCATATTTACCAAAAATTGAAGAAATAAGACAAAAGTTCTTCTCACTATCTAAACAAGTTATTAACGAAGGTATAGGAACAGTTTTATTTCGAGATTTAGAAAAAGAATTTGAAACTAACAAACCTAAACAATCATTAGTTGAATATGAAACTGAATCATGACAACTTATAAAGTTTTTGAAAAAGTACTTTTTGAGTGATGAACTTCTTTCTTTAATTGAAAGCAATGACGTTTTAGCTAGATACAATGAACTAATTAAAAAGGCAAATAAACAAGTTCAATTTGAAAAAATAGAAAACGAAATTAATAGTAATTTACGTGAAGATATGGAAGACCAACAAAGAGATTTCTTCCTAAGAGAAAAAATGCGTCAAATTAGAAAAATGTTGAAGGATGATGAAGGTGGAAAATCTGCTGACGACATTGAAAAAGACAGCACTTTAAAAGAACAATATCCTGAATATGTTCTAGAAGCGTTAAGATCTGAACAATCAAGAATGGCCTCAATGATGCCATCTAGCCCGGAAGCTAATATATCTAAAACATATATTGATTTAATCTTGGCATTACCTTGAAGAAAAGTAAGTAAAGAATTAATTGATATTAACAAAGTTAGAGAAGTATTGAATAAGAATCACTATGGACTTGAAAAGCCAAAGGAAAGAATTCTTGAATTTATTTCGGTTTTAACTCATCTTAAAATCAAGGAAGAAAAAACTGAATATTTACCAATAAAAGGAAATGATCAAGAATTTATTGATACTAAATTATTCGTTCATAAAACGGGTCAAACCACAAATAAACCAGTAAATAATATTCCTATTTTAACATTAATTGGTCCCCCAGGAACTGGTAAAACTACACTTGCTAAATCAATCGCCGAATCATTAAATCGTAGATTTATAAAGGTTTCATTGGGCGGTGTTAAGGATGAAAGCGAAATAAGAGGACACAGAAGAACTTATGTTGGGGCAATGCCTGGAAAAATAATATCAGCAATTAAAAAAGCTGGAGTTTCAAACCCAGTCATTTTGTTAGATGAAATAGATAAGATGTCATCAGATTTTCGAGGCGATCCAACAAGCGCAATGCTTGAAGTGTTAGACCCTGAACAAAATGTTAATTTTCAAGATCACTACTTGGATTTAGAATACGACTTATCAAAAGTATTATTCATCGCTACTGCTAACTACTATGATTCAATACCAGCAGCACTAATTGATCGTGTTGAATTGCTTGAACTTTCAACATATACTACTAAAGAAAAAGTAGAAATTGCTAAATCACATTTACTTCCAAAAGTGTATGAACAAAATGCTTTAAATCCTGAACAATTTCAAATTTCTGATGAAGTTTTAGAATTTTTAGTTCGTTACTACACAAGGGAAAGTGGAGTTCGTGAATTAAAACGTATTTTAGATAGTATAGCAAGAAAGATTGTTGTTGAAATTCTTGACAAAAAAATTAATGATAGTTTTGTTGTTACAAAAGAAGTTGTAATTGAATTTTTAGGGCCAATTAAATTCGATGATGATGAAAATGAAAATAAAGCACAGATTGGCGTTGTTAATGGGTTAGCATATACAAGTTTTGGTGGTTCAACATTAGCTATTGAAGTTACAACATTCCCTGGAAAAGAAGGCTTAAAAATGACAGGGCAACTAAAAGATGTTATGCGTGAATCTGCTCAAATTGCATTAGCTTATGTAAGAGCAAATGCTGCCAAATTCAATATTGACTTTGATTTTGAAAATACAGCAATTCATATTCACGTTCCAGCAGGTGCTATTCCAAAAGATGGCCCAAGTGCCGGAGTAACATTCACAACCTCAATAATTAGTGCCTTATCTAAAAGACCAGTCCCTGCTAATATCGGTATGACTGGAGAAATTACATTGCGTGGAAAAGTTCTACCAATTGGTGGTTTAAAAGAAAAATCATTGGCAGCTGCTCAATTTGGTATTAAAAAGATTTTTATTCCATATGATAATTATAAGAATCTAAAAGATGTTCCTGCTGAAGTTAAAAATGTTGTTGAATTTGTGCCAGTTCATTATTATGACGAAATATTTGAACAAATATTTGGCGTCAAAGAAACAAAAAATAATTAAAAAAAATAACCATAGAGATATTTAATAAATGTATCTAATTTATGGTTATTTTTTATTTTTCTTTAAATGTATGACATTTTTAAATATAATTTAAAATAATATGACAAACGAAAAAATAAGAAATTTTGCAATAATAGCACACATTGATCACGGTAAAAGTACTTTAGCTGATCGTATTTTGGAATTTACCAATACAATTTCAGCCAGGGAAGCAAAACCTCAAATTTTAGATTCAATGGAACTAGAACAAGAACGTGGAATAACCATCAAATTAAATGCTATTCAAATTAAATATAAAGATTACATTTTTCACCTGATAGATACACCTGGTCATGTTGATTTTACTTATGAGGTTAGTAGATCACTTGCTGCATGTGAAGGAGCATTGTTGCTAGTTGATGCAACTCAAGGAATTCAAGCACAAACATTGGCTAATGTTTATATGGCTATGGAAAATAATTTAGAAATCGTTCCTATTATTAATAAGGTAGATTTAATTAGTGCAGATCCTGAAAGAGTAAAAAAAGAAATTCAAGACATGATTGGAATTGATACTTCTGACGCAATTATGATTTCTGCAAAGACAGGATTAAATATTGATAAAGTAATTGATGCAATTATAAACAAAATTCCTGCTCCTAAAGAAGCAGATATAAATAAACCATTGCAAGCTTTAATTTTTGATAGCTATTTTGACAATTATCGTGGCGTTGTTATCTATGTGAGATTGTTTGACGGCAAAGTAAAAGTAGGCGATGAAATTTACTTTATGCAAACAAAAAAGCATTATTTAGTAACTGAATTAGGCGTTAAAAATCCTAATGAAGTTCAAAAAAATGAATTGCAAGCCGGCGAAGTTGGTTGAATTTCAGCATCAATAAGGGATATCAAAGATGTTGAAGTTGGCGATACTGTCACATTATTTGAAAATCAATGCCCTGAACCTTTGCCTGGATATAAAAAAATAAAACCAGTTGTTTATACTGGATTTTATCCCGTTGATACTAGAGATTACAACGATTTGAAAGATGCCCTAGAAAAAATTAGTTTGTCTGATTCTTCATTGGTATGACAGCCAGAGACATCAAAAGCCCTAGGATTTGGATTTAGAATAGGTTTTTTAGGTTTATTGCATATGGATATTCTTCAAGAAAGACTCGAAAGAGAATTTAATTTAGATATTATTGCTACTGCTCCTTCAGTTGAGTTTGTTGTAACACTAACTAATGGGGATGTTCAATATATTACAAATCCATCACTATTTCCAGATAGAAGTTATATAAAAATGATAGAGGAACCTTATATTAAGGCTAATATAATGTTAACCGAAGAATATCTTGGCCCAATTATGGAATTATGCCAATCTAAGCGTGGCAAATATGTAAATATTGAATATTTGGATGAAACCCGGAGATTATTAATTTATGAATTGCCATTAAATGAAATAATTTTTGATTTCTTTGATTTAATGAAGAGCTATTCAAAAGGCTATGCTTCATTTGATTATGACTACATTGGTTTAAGAGAAAGCGATTTAGTAAAGGTTGATATTTTATTAAATGGTGAGAAAATTGATGCCTTAGCAATGATTGTTCACAGAGATTCAGCATATAATAAAAGTAGAGCATTAACAGAAAAACTAAAGGAAGTAGTACCAAGACAAAATTTTGAAATTCCCGTTCAGGCTGCAATTGGTGCTAAAATTATAGCAAGAGAAACAATTAAGGCATATAGAAAAGATGTTACAGCTAAGTTATATGGTGGTGACGTTACAAGAAGACAAAAACTATTAAAAAAACAAAAAATAGGTAAAAAAAGGATGAAACAAATAGGAAGCGTTGAAGTCCCACAAGAAGCATTTTTGGCAATATTAAAAACAGATGATTCTCGAAAGGATTAGAAAATAATGGATATTAAACCCACAACAACAGGAAGCAATAGCGATAGTAGTAAAAACATTGAAATTCCAACACGTACCTTTGAAAATCACATGGTAGAAGATTCAATGAATACTCAAAATTTGCAACAATTAAGTTATAAAATAAAAGATCCTCAGAAAATAATTCCTAATGGAATTTATTCAGTTTTTCAAAGAGAAATGAATATTAAAAAAATATCAATACTTTGAAATTTTGGTATCCTTCTTTTGAGCGTTATAGCAATATTATTGCTTTACTTTTGACCAAATTTATTCAATTTTTCTAATGCAAAAGATTTTAAAATAAAATGGGCTTGATATATTATTCCGGCAATATTTATAGTAATTTCATTAACTAGATTTACTATTGAATTGATTGAACTTTCAGGAATACATAAAAGCATAGATATGTATAGGATTACAATTAAAAATGGTGCGACATCAACACCGCCATTTATTGCCTTACTTTATAAGAAATTAATGATAAGACAAGTAAGACAAACATGAGCAGTTGTTGCTATTGTGTTTTATATCGGTGTGTTTATAGGTATTTTTTGAGGTTTAAAAGATGCAAAATGGGGTTTATTGGATTGACAAAAATGAATTCATAATACTTTTCCAAAACCCGAAATACTAATTTACATACTATGTGGTATAATTGGAATAGTTTTAATATTATTTATATTCAGTACAATTTTTAAAAAGAAAAGAATGGTGGACATCCAATCGTTCTTTGGCAATGAACAAGGAATGAATTTTGTTGAACTTGATGAAAGTAAAAGAAAAGCTCACATATTTTATGCCAAAATTTTCTTTATAAGTATCGCAGTTTTAATTGTATTGCCCTTTATAATATATATTATTTTAAAGAAGACAGTATTGAAAGGAAAGTAGAATATGCAAGGTTGAGGAATAGCGTTATTAGTTATATTACCAATAATTACTGCCATAATTGGTGGAATAATTGCGGTATATATAACACAAAAAAAATTCAAGAAGCAATTAAAAGAAAATCCACCAGTTACTGAAAAAATGATTCGTGTAATGTTTCAACAAATGGGAAGAAAAGCTTCGGAAGCACAAATCAGACAAGTTATGCGTTCTATGAAGAATGCCCAATAGTCCTTTTTGGACTATTTTTAATTAGTTAAAAATGTATAAAAAAATGGCGATCGCAACAGGAGTTGAACCTGCGACCCCGGGCTTAGGAGGCTCGTGCTCTTCCACTGAGCTATGCGACCACGCAATTATGCATTAATAATTATAAAAAAAATAAAGCATATAATATATAATTTTTTTGATATTTTAAGAAATAGAAAGTGATAAATATTTATGGAAAGAAAACTTAGTGAACAAGAAGAAATTAGACGTAATAAAATTGCTGAATTAGAAAAAAACAATTTACAAGCATTTCACAAAACTATAAAACCAACAACAAATTCAAAAGAGTTAAATGAAAAATATAAAAATTTAAGTCGTGAAGATCTTGACAAACAAAATTTAGAATTTGTATTTAATGGAAGAATTATGACTATTCGTGGTCCATTTATTGTTTTACAAGATAATTGCGGACAAATGCAAATTTATGCAAACAAAAAAACATTGAATGAGTCTTCTGCAAAAACCTTTTCTTTAATGGATTTTGGTGATATTTTAAGTGTAAGAGGAACATTGTCAAAAACTAATACTGATGCTTTAGTTATAAAGGCTCAAGACATAGTTCTATTGACAAAATCATTGAAACCGTTGCCTGATAAATTTCATGGTTTAGTTGATCCTGAAGAAAGACGTCGCCAACGTTATGTAGATTTAATAATGAATGAAAAAACAAGAAATACATTTGTTATGAGAACCCAAATTATCAAAGGCATTAGAGAATATTTTGATAGTTTAAATTACATTGAAGTTGATACACCAATTTTAAACCCAATATTAGGAGGCGCAGCTGCTAAACCTTTTATTACTTTCTATAATGCACTTAATAGAAACTTTTATTTAAGAATTGCAACTGAATTGCCATTAAAAAAATTGATTGTTGGTGGATTAGATAGAGTTTATGAAATCGGTAGAATATTTAGAAATGAAGGCGTAGATACAACTCATAATCCAGAATTTACCTCAATTGAATTTTATGAAGCGTATTCAGATTTATGAGGAATGATGGAAAGAACTGAAGGTGTTTTCAAACATTTAATAAATAAATTCAACATTAAAGAAGTTAAATTTAATGGTTTTGATATAACATTTAATTTTCCATTTAAGAGAGTCAATATGATTGATGCTATATCGGAAAAAATTAATGTTGACATTAGAAAATTAAATGAAGAACAAATGTTTGAATTAGCTAAAAAACATGGTATTAAAATTGAAAAATTCTTTAGATATGGTCACATTATCAATGAGTTATTTGAAAAATATGTTGAAGAAACATTAATAGAACCTACATTTGTATATGGACATCCAATTGAAATTTCTCCTCTTGCAGCAATTGACCCTGACGATAAAAGATTTACACTACGTGCTGAACTATTTATTGGAACAAAAGAATTTGCAAATATGTTTACTGAATTAAACGATCCAATTGATCAATTGCAACGTTTTGAAAATCAATTGTTAGAAAAAGAAAACGGCAATGAAGAAGCAAATGAAATTGATTGAGATTTTGTTAATGCTTTGGAATACGGAATGCCTCCAACAGGTGGTTCTGGTATAGGGATTGATCGTCTAATTATGCTATTAACTCAAAATGATTCAATTAGAGATGTAGTTTTATTTCCTCAATTAAAAGATTTAAAATAATAAAAAAAGGTTTGTTCAATCAAACCTTTTTTTATTAAACATTTAAACGATTATATTGAATATTTTTTTATAATAGCATTCTCAATGCATTCATTTTCAAATTCTTTTATTAGAGGTAATTCTTCTTCTTCTAATTTATAAGCTTCTTGCCTATTAGGCTTGGTTACTGGATTTTTAGGAGCAAATAATTCACATGTTTCACACGCCCTTACTATTGAAACATCTAATGTGTTAATTTTTTTTGCTATAGCAATAGTTTCATTTTTGTCAAAAGAAATTAAAGGTCTAAAAATAGGCAAATCACAAACTTCGGAGATAGTATAAATAGATTCAAGAGTTTGAGAGGCAACTTGGGCTAAATTTTCGCCATTTGAAATTGCTTTAATGTTTTCTTTTTTTGCAATAAGATTTGCTATTCTATAAAATGATCTTCTCATTAAAGTTATTTTGTATTTTTGATTGCTTATAAGACCAATATATTCCATCACTTTGCTATAGTTAATTTGATATAACATAGCATTGCCTTGATATTTTTTTAGTATATTAACAATTTCATCTATTTTTGCGATTGTTTTTTCATCAGTTTGAGGAGGGGTAATAAAATTTAAAAACACTATTTTTAAGCCTCTTTTTTGTAATAAATTCGCTGCTACAGGTGAATCAATACCTCCACTAATTAGATGTATGCATTTTCCAGAACTTAATACCGGCATGCCACCTAAGCCATCAAAATAATCGCAAAAAACAAAGCTACGTTGATCTCTTATTTCAATATATATAGTTAAATCAGGATTTTTTAATTTAACTTGTTTGTCAGGCATTTGTTTTAAAACAATACCCCCAAAATACATATTTAATTCACTTGAAGTCATTGAAAAATTCTTGTTGTGTCTTCGCGCATTTATTGCAAAACTATCAAATTGTTTTTTGCTAATTATTTCTTTTACTATATTTTCAATATTGATTAGGCTAGTTTCTGTTTCATATACAGGTGAATATGAAGAAATTCCAAAAATATATTTTAAGCAGTCTAAGTTCTTTTGTGAATAATCAACAAATGCCCGATCATATTCGGTTTTGATTTCTGATTTTTCTATATATCAAGATAGGTTGTTATGCAATTGCCTAATAAAATCCTTTTTATTTTCGCCTTTAAGAGTCAATTCGCCATATCTAATTAAAATTTTATTGTAGTCCATTTTTACTCCATTAGTTGTATTGTTCTTCTATATAATCATATATTAAATCAATTGCTTTTTTATCATCATTATAACCTTTAAGTTTTTGCAACTCATTAAACAAATTTTGGGCGTTTGAATTTTCACTTACGTCTTTTCTTAAAGAAAATTCTACATTTTTAATTATTAAAAAATATTGAATTTTGCAATTTAAAAAATTTATTTCATTAGATAAATAACTTAGAAAGTCATTCAATTCGTTTGCAGAAAAATTATTATTTTTGAATTTATAAATAAAAGTAAATAAACTATTTATGTTTCCAATGTCTATTGGATTTAAACTAATGTTTAATACTTTTATATTGGCAGTTAATCTTTTAAAGTTTTCAATATAAAATTCAATTTGATTGTTTTGATATTCTTGTTCGTCTATTTTATTTATTATTTTATTTTGAATCTTCAGCAAATTCAATAAGGATTCTAATCATTTCTTCAACTCTATAAATTCAACTATATCCATTCAATTATTATTTTTAATATCTATAAAGCTATTCAATATTGGCTTATAGACATTAAAATACTCATTTTTTAGCAAATTCTTTTTAGTTTTGCTTGCAAAAAAATCAGAAATTTTTTTATTTTGAATGTCAATTTTTTCAATGATTTTTTTTATATTATTTTGTATTTTTAAATGAAAAGCAAAGGTTTTAATATAGTTATAGATTTTTATACTAGTTGTATTTATCGAAGCTAATAGTTTATTAATAATTTGTTCAATATTTGAAATATCTTTTGAATTTTGACATTTGTTAATCAAGCTTTTTATTTTTTCAACTTCTATCTCATAATTAAATTTAAATTCTTTTTCCAACATTTCTTTTATTAACTGTTCTAGTTTAATATTATTTAATTCTTTAATAAGCTGTTGATTTTTTTTGTATTTTTCAACAATATAATTTAAATTCTTGTAATTGTTTTTAAATTTAAAATAAAAAGTTGCATATTCAATGATTAAATTTTTAATTTCTAATAAATTTTGCTTTAATATTTTTTCGTTTCATTTTAGATATTCATCATTATTAAAATCAACTAATTTTTTTTGTATAATTGTTTTTTTGCCTTTTAAATTATCAATAAAGTGTTGAGGAAAATGTTCATGTTCGCCTGCCATTATATTTGATAAATCATTTAAACTAACTTTGTATTTATTTACGATTTTTTGTATATTTCCACTTTTTTTATCAATTTCTGCAACTTTTTTAAAGATGGTTTCAAGTAAATTAAAAATTTCTAGTCTTTTAAAATAAATTTCTTTATATTTCTTTTTAATAAGAATTGTGCATTTTAAATGCCAAAAAGCATGCTTGTTCATATGCAAAAAAACAATATCGTCTACTTTGGTTTTTAATATTTTACATGCTTTATATAAACTGCAAACTTCATGCAAATTAATTCCAATTTGTTTTTCTAGTTCCCTACATTCATCATTGTTCAAACTTAATTGGCAAATTTTGTCATAAGAATTTTTTGCTTTATTAATAAATGTTCAAATTTTATTAATAAAATTATCCAATTTTGATTTTAAAACTTGGGGATATATTTTTATAAAATAATAAAAAATAAATGTTAAATACATTGCAATTAGCATAATTAAGATTACTAAAAACAAAATTGCTCATTTACTCATATTTTAAAATTATATAAAATTTCTTACGCAACAATTATTTAATATAAATTACTATTAAAAATGATTGAAAATTTGAAATTAATATATTATAATATCTAATTATGAATACAAAGTCAAAGAAGGTTACATTAGCCTGCCAAGTATGTTTACATAAAAATTACTCGGTAAATAAAAGCAATGAAAAGAGACTAGAGATTAACAAATTTTGCAAATTTTGTAATCAACAAACATTGCACAAAGAGGAAAAATAATGACTAGAGAACAAAAAAAACAAGCTAAATTGCAAGCAAAAGCAGAAAAAGGCCAAGTTAAGCTATATACATTTCGAAATTGAATAAAGGAAATAAAGAGAGTTATCTGGCCAAAATCTGCAAAATCTTGAAAATGATTTGGTATTACAATTTTATTTCTAGTTTTAATGGCTGCATTTTGTTTTGCAATAACCCTTGGATTTAGTAGTTTATGAAATTCAGTAGGAATAAAGGCTTAGTAAGGAAAGAATATGGAATTAACAAATAATGATTTTAAATGATATATGATTTCAACAGTTTCAGGCAAAGAAGAAAATGTTATAGAATCATTAAAAAATAAAATTGCTGCTCAAAGAATGGATGAATACTTTAAAGATATAAGGATGTTTAAAGAACCCCATCTATCAAATAAAGAATTAGAAAAGAAGCAAAGAAACGAAGAATTTACTGTTAAATTTGTAAATATGTACAAAGGTTATATTTTTTTAAATATGGCAATGACTGATGATACATGATATCTTGTTAGAAATACTCAATATGTAACCGGACTAATTGGTTCAAGTGGTAACAAAACAAAACCAACCCCAATAAGTGATAAAAAATTCCAATTAATGATTGATAAAGAAGCAATGTTGCTAGCTAAATTTAAAGCAGGGGACATTGAAACTGCTTTTAAAGAAGGGGCTTTAGTAAAAATTTCTAGCGGAATATTCAAAGATGAAGTTGGCGAAATAATTAAAAATAATGATATTACCCAAAAAGCCTTTGTTAATATTGAACAATTTGGTAGAAAAGTTCCAACTGAATTTGATTATGCAGATCTAGAAATAGTAGGTTAACAATAAAATAATGAATAGATATTAGAATCAGGAAAAAATCCTGATTTTTTTATTATTTAAAAAATAAAACAGTTATAATATATACATATTTACTTTTCTGTTTTAAAACAGCAATTTTATATCGCTAAAAAATTTAATTTTTTTTGAAAAAATAAAAAAAAGTGTATATAATATTTAAAGGTTGTTTTGAAACAACGAGATAGTTCTTTGAAAACTGGATACGAATACCATTAACGTCAATTTATTTTTTTATTTATAATCAACCAATTCAAATTTTTTTATAAGAGTTTG